>ERZ809224.244-NODE-244-length-56471-cov-23.358356_pt1 | contig 56471 bp, 46 predicted proteins | sample MGYA00520513_ERZ809224 | MGnify/ENA primary metagenome ERZ809224 (study PRJEB31576, sample SAMEA3212658) | Homo sapiens | biome: human-gut; feature: human gut; material: fecal | place: Sweden | collected 2012 ... | reverse complement strand
GGACGCCGGGCGGGTCGCGCAGGCGCGGGAAGCGCTGGAACAGGCGCAGGATTTACTTGCCATCCGGGAAGCCGCCTGCGAAAAGCTGCCGTCTCAGGAGGACGCGGAAAAGAAGCTCAAGGAGCTGCGCGCCTTCCGCGACGAGTGGAACGCCCTGCAGATGGAGCTGCAGATGCTTCCCCGCGCCCCCCTGCCCCCGGCGAAGAAAGACCCCTTCGCTGACATGGACGTGACGGCGGCCATGGAAATGGTCAACGCGGACCGTCAGACCATGACCGGTCTGCGGGGCAGCAAAATGCCGATTTTGCTGCTGATTCTGGGCGCTATCATCATGGCCGGGGCAATCGCACTGCTGGTAATGGGAAATTACCTCCCGGCGGGAATCCTCGGCATGGTCTCCGTGCTTCTTCAGGCGCTCAGCCTCTTGGGAATGCAAAGGCTTAAAAAGCAGACCGAGGCACTGGAAAAGAAATACGGAACCGCCGACCCCGCCCATTGGACGGACTCCCTGCGGGAATATGAGACTGCCCTCCGGGCGTACAACGCCGCCCAGAAGGAATATCAGGACGCCCAGGGAGACGTGGAAGTGCGTCTGATGGTTATGCGCAAGCGCCGGGATTCCCTGTGCGGCGCCCAGGAGCCAGACGCGGTCATGGAATTCTGGCAGCAGATCACGAACAAATGGGAAGCCTACCACACCGCCCGGCGGGAAGCCCAGCGGGCGCAAAATCTGGTGGATACCCTCAGCGCCATGGCAAAGCCTGTCCGGCCTCCCGTTGGCGTGGATACCCTGACCCATTCCCCGGCGGACACGGCGCGGCTGCTGTCGGACTGCACCGAGGAGCAGCAGCGGCTGCAAAGCCGCATCAGCCAGTACAAAGGCCGGATGGAAGCCTTGGGCGACCGGGCGCAGCTGGAAAAGCAGCTGGCGTCGGTCAACGCCCGTCTTGCCCAGCTGGAAAAGACCTATACCGCCCTGACCATCGCGCAGGAAACGCTGGCGCAGGCGCGGTCGGAGTTGCAGCGGCGGTTCGCCCCCCGGATTTCCCAGCGGGCACAGACCTATCTTTCCGCCATGACCGGCGGGCGCTACCAGCGCCTTTCCATGGGCGAGGACTTCTCCCTCCAAGCCGGAACCGGTGACGAGGAAACCCTCCACGACGCCCTGTGGCGCAGCGACGGCACCATCGACCAGCTGTACCTCGCCCTTCGTCTGGCTGTGGCGGAAGAACTGACCCCGGATTCCCCGCTGATTCTGGACGACGCGCTGGTGCGCTTCGACGATACCCGGATGCAGGCGGCGCTGGCCATTCTGGAGGAGATGGCAAAAGCGCGTCAGGTCATTCTGTTCACCTGCCAGCAGCGGGAGGGAAATGCCGCAAACGTATAGATATTGTTCTGCAAACAGCGGAGAAAGCGCGGCTTTCTCCGCTGTTTTGGAAAAATTCCCATGGCTTTCTGTTGCGAAACTTTTCCAGATTTTCTCAGTTTTGTCATAATTTTGTAATTTTTCCCTTGACAATGGGGGTTTACTATGTTAGACTATCTCCTGGAAGGTTTAATTCATTAAACTTTTGTATTTCCAGATACACCCAAAGGAGGTATTCTGATTGGAAGTGCCCAAAATCTTTGAAAGCGAATACCGCTTCTGCCTGATTCTGTGGGAGCATGAGCCGATCAATTCCACCCATCTCGTCGAGCTGTGCAAGGAGCAGCTGGGCTGGTCGAAGGCCACCACCTACACCGTCATCCGCCGTCTGTCGGAGCGGGGCGTGGTAAAGAACGAGAACGCTGTCGTCTCTTCTCTGATTTCCAAGGAACAGGCGCAGGCGTCCCGGCTGGACGAAATGGTGGAGGAAACCTTTCAAGGCTCCATGCCCGCCTTTATCGCCGCCTTCTCCCGGAGTAAGAAGCTCACCCGGGACGAGGTGGCACAGCTGAAAGCACTCATTGACAATTACGAGGAGGATCGAACATGAACACATTGTTCCAGAACATCCTGACGGCCAGCTTCCACGGCAGCATCGTCATTCTGGCCGTCATGCTGCTGCGGCTGGTGCTGAAAAAAACGCCCCGAAAGTATATCTGTCTGCTCTGGTTGCTGGCGGGACTGCGGCTGCTGATGCCCTTCCAGATCCAGAGCGACCTGAGCCTGCAGCCCAGCGCCGACCCGGTGGCACAGGTGCAGCAGCAGATCAGCCGCTCCCAGACGCCCGCCGCGCCGGAAGATTTCTCCCCGGCCGATCTGGACGTCCCGGCGCCGGTGCAGACGCCCGAAGCGCTTCCGGACATTCAGACCCCCGTTACCACCGTGATCAGCAGCACCCCCTCCCCCGCCCCGGAAACCGCGCCGGAACCGGATACAGGCTTTGATTTCCTGTCGGTTCTGCCATGGTTCTGGCTTGGCATCGCCTGCTGCTTCGGCATTTACAGTCTGTACACCTACCTGACCCTGAAGCTGAAGGTTCGGGAGGCAGTCAAGATCCCCGGCGGCTGGGAATGCGACCGCATCGAGACCGCTTTTATTCTGGGCTTCATCCGCCCGAATATCTACATCCCCATGGGCATGACCCCCGAGGAACAGCGTTACATTCTCGCCCACGAACGCACCCATCTGGACAAGGGCGACCACTGGTTCAAGATGGTGGGCTTTCTGGCGCTGGCACTGCACTGGTTCAATCCGCTGGTGTGGGCAGCCTACATCCTGCTGTGCAAGGACATCGAGATCGCCTGCGACGAGCGGGTGGTGCAGTTCATGGAGCTGGACGAGCGGAAAGCCTACTCCGCCGCCCTGCTGAACTGCTCCACCAATCGGGCGCACTTCGCGGCCTGTCCCGTGGCCTTCGGCGAGGTGAGCGTCAAGGAGCGCATCAAGTCGGTGCTTTCCTATAAGAAGCCCGGCTTCTGGATCAGTCTGGTGGGCGTGATCGCCATCGTCTTCGTGGCGGTGTGCCTCGTGACCAGCCCCGCGAGAAAAGATGCGGCAGCCGCCGGGGATACCGAACCGACCTCCGCTTCCGACGCCGTTTCCGTACATAATGTGGACGAGCTGCTGGCCGCCATCGCGCCGGACACCGTCATCCAGCTGGAGCCGGGAACCTACAATCTGTCCGGCGCCAAAGGCTACGGCCTGCCCTCGGAAAACCCCTACTGCGCCTGGACGGAAAAGTACGACGGCTTTGAGCTGATGCTGCAAAACGTGAAGAACCTGACCATCCGCGGCAGCGGCAAGGTGAACACGGCTCTGGAATGCGACCCCCGGTCTGCCAGCGTCATCAATCTGAAGAATTGCGAAAATGTCACGCTGGAGGATTTCACCGCCGGTCACACTCTGGAACTGGGTCAGTGCAGCAGCGGCGTTATTTACCTGCAAAACTGCACCGGCGTGGGCATGAACCGTCTGGGCATCTACGGCTGCGGCATGATCGGATTGCAGGCGGCGGATTCCAAGGACATTTCTCTCGCGGACAGCGACGTGTACGACTGCTCCAGCAGCGCCGCCGAGATCATCAGCTGTGAGGACGTCACCATCTCCGGAACCCGCATTTACCGCATCGGCTCCGAGGAATACGGCGGATACACCTATTTTGATATTGGTTCCAGCCGGAATGTGACGGTGGAAAACTGCGAAATCAGCGACAGCAGCCTTATGTATCTGGCAATCGTTACCGGAAGCACCGTTCAGATGAAGGGCAATCTGTTCTCCAACAACCGTACTCAGCTGGAAGCATTCAACTTCAAGTATGAGTACCACGAAGATACCCAGACGCCGGCAGACGAATCGAGTATGGTTCTGGACGGCAACCGGTTTGAAAATTGCAGCGTCCGCCGCTGGTTTGGAGCCGACGGTACCGTCACGGACGGCGCAGGCAATCCTCTTACCGATGAGCAGATGAACAAGCTGTACTCCACAGGCGCGACGGAGCCGACCCAAGCGCAGCTGGAAATCCACGTTTCCACGGTGGATGAGCTGATCGCCGCCATCGGCCCCAATGTTGACATCGTGCTGGACGCAGAGCTTTACGACCTCAGCACCGCCACCGGCTACGGCACCTCCAAGGGCGATTATTACTACTGGCTGGACGAATTTGACGGCCCCCAGCTGGTCATCGACGGGGTGGACAATCTGACCATCCGCAGCAATGACGGCAGCGTAACGGGACACACCATCGCCGCCATCCCCCGCTACGCCAACGTCCTGACCTTCCAGTCGTGCAGCTACATCACCCTCTCCGGCTTCACCGCCGGTCACACAAGAGAGCCCGGTTACTGCATCGGCGGCGTTCTGCGGTTCCAGTACAGCGACCACATCACCGTGGACAAATGCGGTCTCTACGGCTGCGGCATTCTGGGCGTAGACGCGGAATACTGCACCGATATACGGGTCGCCAACTGCGACATCTACGAGTGCAGCCAGGGCGGCGTCCAGTTCTGGAGCTCCGAGGGCATTGTAATGGAAAACAACACCCTGCGGGATCTGGGCGGCAGCGACATGATCTTCCACGACTGCAAGGATGTGACGGTGAACGGTGAAACCGTGATTCCCGCCAGTATGTTCTTCAGTCGGATCCTCCAGTCGGAGGAACAGCAGGGCACAGAGGCACTCAACGCCTTCGTTACGGAGTTTGCGTATGCCTATTTTTACAGAGATATGGATACGCTGCCCCGGTTGCTCTCCAAAGACTACGCAGGCGGAGTGGAAGCCTATTCCGGCAATACAAGCGATGTGATCGTGTGCTGGCATGAGGTCACGGTGGACATGTGGAAAGAGGCAGAGGCCAACGGCACCTATGAATTTGCCTACCCCTACCGCGAGAACGTTGACAGCGAAATTGCCTATCTGACCATCGTCGTCGTCAGAGAAAACGACGCATGGAAGGTCAGCCGCTACTCTCTGGCCGAATAAAAGAACGTCAGTCCCTCCGGCCACACCGGAGGGACTGACGTCTACCGAAAAAATGTCTCCGGCACGCAGCCGGAGACATTTTCGTTTGATTATGCCTTTTCCAGAGCCAGGGTTCTGGTGGTCAGGTCGCAGACTTCACGGGGTCCAAAGTACTGAATGGCGCCGGGGTAGACATAGCAGGTCTCTGCCGCCCACTCGGCTCTGTGCTCGGCGAAGAACCGGAAGGGCTTGCCGTCCAGCTCCACCAGAGCCTTGCGGATAACGGGCTTGTCCTTGCCGTTTCTTCTCTCCATGTTCATCATCTTGGTGATGGGCATACCGCCTGCCACCCACTCCTCGGCGGGCTTGGACAGGTTGGAGACCTTGGACAGATAGCCGGTGTAGCCGTACTGGATCAGCATGAAGGCGTTGTAGCCCAGAGAATAGCAGTAGTCAGCATCAAAGTTGGAGGGGAATGCGCAGCGGCCTTCGTAGCCCAGGAAGTGATGCTGGGTGGAGAACTTGCCGTTGTAAGTTCCGGCGGCCTTCCGGGCGGCCAGATTGTCTCTGACCAGAGCGGAGAACAGCTTCTCGGACTCGATGAGGGAGACCTGCACGTTGCCGTGGGGGTCGCGCTCCAGGAACAGCTGCTGCTGGATGCTCTGGGGCAGGATGGCGAACACGTCCATGGACTGCTTGGTCAGGCCATTCTTGATGAAGGCGTACTTCTCTTCCCAGGTAGGCAGGGCGTTGAACTGGGCGGTCTTCTCCCCGGCCAGCAGCTCGTTGATCTCCGCAATCAGCACGGAGAATTCGGGGACGAACTCCACAATGCCCTCGGGGATGATGGCAACGCCGAAGTTCCAGCCCTTCGCCGCCCGGGTGGCCACGGAGTCGGCAATGTAGTCCGCGATCTGGGCAAGGGACATCTTCTTCTCAGCCACTTCCTCGCCGATCAGGCAGATGTTGGGCTGGGTTTCCAGGGCGCATTCCAGCGCCACGTGGGAAGCGGAACGACCCATGACCTTGACAAAGTGCCAATACTTCTTGGCGGAGTTGGCGTCACGCTCGATGTTGCCGATGATCTCGCTGTAGGTCTTGGTAGCGGTGTCGAAGCCGAAGGAGCACTCAATATCCTCGTTCTTCAGGTCGCCGTCGATGGTCTTGGGGCAGCCGATGACCTGAATGCCGCTGTTGTGGGCGGCAAAATACTCGGCCAGAACTGCGGCGTTGGTGTTGGAGTCGTCGCCGCCGATGATGACGATGGCGGTGATGCCATGCTTCTTGCACACGCCTTCCGCAATGGCGAACTGCTCCTCGGTTTCCAGCTTGGTTCTGCCGGAGCCGATGATGTCAAATCCGCCGGTGTTGCGGTACTGGTTGATGTATTCGTCGTCGAAGACTACGTAGTTGTCCTCCAACAGACCGCTGGGGCCGCCCTTGAAGCCGTAGAGGACGTTTTCCTTGTCGCAGGCCTTCAGTGCGTCGTACAGACCGCAGATGACGTTGTGGCCGCCGGGCGCCTGACCGCCGGAAAGGATCACGCCCACGATCTGCTTCTTAGGCGCGGAGGTGTTCTTACCCTTCTGGAAGGTGATCTCGTTTTTGCCGTAGGTATTGGGGAACAGCGCCTTGATCTTTTCCTGATCCGCGACGCTCTCGGTGGCGCCGCCGCTGCACACACAAATATCAGAAATCCCGTTTCTGAGCATACCCGGAAGCTTGGGACTGTACTGGTATCTTGCTACCTGGAGAGGGGACAGTTTCATGGATGTATACACTCCTTACTGAATTTTGTTCAAAGGAGATTATACTCTATTTTCCGCCAAACGTAAATAGCAAAATTCTGATTTTTTCCCGGGAGAACTTTCAGGATTCCGGTTTTCCTTTCAAATCGGCACTGACGGCACCGCCGGGGGGCGTTTTTCTGGTGAAAATGAACATTTTGCCGGGACGGAAGTATCAAAATATTTATATTGAAAAACCCGAAAAATATGCTATAATGTCAGCGGAATAAAAGCGGGTCATGACCCGCAGTTTAAGAAAGGATGATTCCAAATGGCTCTTGTAACCACAACTGAGATGTTCAAGAAGGCTTACGACGGCGGCTACGCCATCGGCGCTTTCAACGTCAACAACATGGAAATCGTTCAGGGCATCACCGAGGCCTGCCGCGAGGAGAAGGCTCCCGTTATCCTGCAGGTCTCCAAGGGCGCCCGCGCCTATGCCAACCACACCTACCTGGTAAAGCTGGTGGAGGCTGCTGTCATCGAGTGCCCCGAGATCCCCATCGCTCTGCATCTGGATCACGGCCCCGACTTCGAGACCTGCAAGGCCTGCATCGACGGCGGCTTCACCTCCGTCATGATCGACGCCTCCTCCAAGCCCTTCGCCGAGAACATCGAGATCACCCGCAAGGTCGTTGAGTACGCTCATGACCACGGTGTCGTCGTTGAGGCTGAGCTGGGCACTCTGGCCGGCATCGAGGACGAAGTCAAGGTCGCTGCTCACGCCGCCTCCTACACCCGTCCCGAGGAAGTGGAAGAGTTCGTGACCAAGACCGGCTGCGATTCTCTGGCCATCGCCATCGGCACCAGCCACGGCGCTTACAAGTTCACCGCTGCCCAGTGCACCCGCAACGAGCAGGGCATTCTGGTTCCGCCTCCCCTGCGCTTCGACGTTCTGGAGGAAGTCTCCCGCCGTCTGCCCGGCTTCCCCATCGTTCTGCACGGTTCTTCTTCCGTTCCTCAGAACTACGTGAAGATGATCAACGAGAACGGCGGCAAGATGCCCGACGCCGTGGGTATCCCCGAAGAGCAGCTGCGCCACGCTGCCGAGCTGTCCGTCTGCAAGATCAACATCGACTCCGACCTGCGTCTTGCCATGACCGGCACCATCCGTCAGTTCTTCAACGAGCATCCCGACAAGTTCGACCCCCGCGAGTACCTGAAGCCCGCCCGTGCCAACATCAAGGAACTGGTTCGCCACAAGCTGGTGGACGTTCTGGGCTGCGCCGGCAAGGCTTAACCGTCAACACCCATTTGATTGGCTCCCGAACATTCGGGAGCCAATTTTTACTGTGCGGACGCCCCCCTTGCCTCTCCCTTTGGGGGAGGTGGCTGAGCGAAGTAAACTGTACCCATAAAAATGGACACGGAGGGTGAGGGGTATCCCCGAAAAGTGGACGTCCCTCAGAGGGGAAAACCCCAATTCGTGGACAGTATCATGAGGTTGCAGGATATAGAAGACGCCCCCCGTTTTGGCAGGATTTCCGGTAAAAGTGCCGCCTTAACCGCCTTGATTTATTTCTTAAGATTCTGTAACTTCTCCAAAAATCGGCAGCATTTTTCATTGACTTTATGCGCAGGTTCTACTATAATTCTACCAGAAAGGTAATGGAGGCGTTACTGTAACAAGTGGTCTGTGCCTCTGGCGCGGACCTGAAATGAAAGGAGAGTATTTCATTATGAACAACGCTAGTTTACGCAGAATTTTCAGTCTGCTGTTGGCCGTGATGATGGTCTGCGCCCTTCTGCCGACGGCTGCGTTCGCGGAGGATATTGCGGAACCGCAGGACGGGAATGGCGGCGTAGCTGCTTATGCCAATAGCAGTGTGCCGCTTACGCTGAATGTTTCCAGCTACAGCGCACCGTTTTATAACCCCCACAAAAGGAACGCATGACGTAAGCTCATTTAAGTTTTCCAAATACATAAACAGGAGCGATGTCGGCAGCGACAATCCAAAAGACTGCTCCGCGACTGCGCATTTTGTAGGGAGTAATGAAACCGGCTGGCAGCTGTATGTCAAATTGAAAATTGACAATTACGAAGCAGACCTCCCGCAGAATGCATGGATCTACAACAAGGATATGTCGGCAGCGACAGGCACTGTCACGTTTGGTCTTTCTTTTAACACAGCTGGCGGCACCTCCACATATGTCCATATAAGTGGCGGCAAAGACCTGCCCACGCCTCCCCAGCCTGACAAGCCCACCAAGCCCACGGCTGAAGACGTCAAGGCTCTGCTGGGCAATGAGGTAGTGAAAATTTTCTGCGGCACCGCCGGTTCTGGTGTCCACCCCGCTGCTGCATACCCCCTCAAGGATGGTTCCTTCACCGTGGGCGACGTTAATAGCAGCGGTGACATTCCCACGTGTGATATTACCGTGAACGCACAGCCGTATGTGGAGGACTACAATACGAAATATACTGGGCATACGCTCTCCACCGCCGATCACACTCCGAAGGTCATCACTCTGGAATACGACAGCAGCACGAAGACCTGGTCTCCTAAGACTCCCCTCCCCATTATTTTCAACGTTGTGTGCGACACTGCTCCCTCCGTGCCTGAGCAGGCCACGAAGGACGATGTCCTCGGCGCAAATATCAAGGTAACGATCGTATGTGACAATACAGACGTTAATCACGGGAGTAAGGATTTCGACCTGATCGAGGATGCTATCAAAGAAATCAGCGCACCTCGTCAATCCAGCGTTGGTACATATATCTGCGATGTTACCATCAGCTCGGAAAGTTATGTGCCGCAGTTCGACCAGGATAAGAAGGCAACGCATACCCCTCCTGCGGCTACCAAGAAAATCACGCTGAGTTATGTCGATGGCAAGTGGATCGCGCCGTCCATTGATACTGCTTATCCTCATGTCAATTTCACGGTTCGCTGCGGCACAAAACCCGTTGCTCCCAACCACGACGAGCTTAGCAAGCTGATCGGCAGCATCACCATCAACTGCACCAACGACGCGGCCACTCATGACCCCAAGAGCAAGGGCTACGCCCTGATCGCCGATTCCTACACCACCAGCGGTGTCGAAGGCGACGCCGAGAATGGCTACACCTACACCGTTACCATCAAGTCCGAGAAGTACGTAAATCAGTTCGATACCGATACCGGCTCGGCTCACACCCCCAAGGACGGCGAAGCCACCGTTGTGCTGGAATACAAGGATAAGACATGGGCTGTGAAGCGCGCCACCCCCGTTTCCTTCAATGTTGCGTGCGTGACCGAGATCGTTCCGCCCGAAAAGCCCGTCCCCGCTGATCTGGGCAGCTTCATAAAAGTGATCTGCACAACGAAGAAAGACGTTCACGGCACCGCGATCTACCCTTTGCACGAAGGCAAGTATGCGATCGGTGAAGTTGAGAGCAATGCCAAGGACGGCTACACCTGCACCATCACCATCGAGGCAGCCGGATATGTTGCTACATACAGCAACGCCAAGGGCGAGGAGCACACCCTCGTCCACGAAAACGATGCGAGCAAGACCGTTACTCTGACGTGGGACAGTGAGGCCAAGGACTGGAGCAGACCGGACGATGTCACCTTCGAGGTCAAGTGCGAGACCGAGATCGTCCCGCCCACAGCCCCCACCTTTGAACAGCTCCCGAAGATCTCCGTGATCGTGGACTGCGGCACCACTGGCGAACATAAGGACGCGACCTTGCCTCTGATGAAGGACTCCTATGAGGTCAGCAAGGTCGAACTCAAGAACGATGTATACACCTGCATCCTCACCGTCAAGGCAGGGAAGTATGTCGATGAGTATAGCGGCACCATGTATCGCGTAGGCAAGCATGAGCTGGATGACGATGCCACCAAGGACATCGTGCTGACTTGGGACGGCCAGAAGTGGACTGCCGAAAAGGACAGTGTCACCTTCAAGGTCAAGTGTACGCTTTACACCGTTATCTACACCGACGGCGTGAAGAACAAGGTGATCTTCAAGGATGAAGTTCACAAGGATCTGGCCTACGGCTCCGACACGCCCAAGTTCACCGGCGGCACTCCCAAGCGCACCGGCTACACCTTCACTGGCTGGTCTCCCAAGGTCACCGACACCGTGACCGGAGATGTCACCTACAAGGCCCAGTGGAAGTCCAACTCCGGCAAGGACAACGTTCCCAAGACCGGCAGCGGTGAGATCGCCATGATTCTGGGCAGCGTTCTGATGTTCTCCTTCTGCGGCGCGGCTGCTGTCTGCGTCTACGACCGCAAGAGAAGACAGGGTTAAGAAAACAACGTAAACTGTTGAACGAGGGCGGTGGCGGAGATTCCGTCGCCGCCCTTTTCCGGCGGATGCCCTGGAGCATCCCATATTGAGAGGGAAGAAACATGGCAAACAGGCAAGGCAAATTCCAGACACCCCGCACCCCCGTCCCGCCCCGCCGCAATGACGCCGGGCAGCGCAGACGGAGAAGAAGAGGACCCAATCCCCTTTTCATCATCCTCGTGGCAGTGTTCTGCATCGCGCTGATCGCGGTGGCTGCCATCCTGATCCATATGGGCAAAGCCCGCAGCGATTTCCGCAAACTCTCCGAAATGGTGGAGGAAAACGCCACGGCCACCGCTGCCCCCGTGGAGACCACGCCGCCGGAGACCCAATCCACCGGGCCGACCACGGAAACCACCGTTCCCACGGAGCCTGAGCCGACGGAGCCGGTGATGCTGGCGAAGTATGCCCCCCTGTATGAGCAGAACCACGATCTGTTCGGCTGGCTGCGCATCGACGGCACCGTCATCGACTACCCGGTGATGCACACCCCCACCGATCCGGAAAAATATCTGCACACGAATTTTAAGCGGGAGTACAGCTTCGGCGGCATTCCCTTCATCGACGCCAACTGCTCCGCCGACAGCGACAATCTGCTGATCTACGGCCACAACATGCTGGACGGCAGCATGTTCCGCTCCCTGCCCAAGTATGAGAGCAAATCCTACTGGCAGGCGCACCCCACCATCCACTTCGACACTCTCTACGAGGAGGGCGAGTACGAGGTGCTTGCGGCCTTCTATGACCGGGTCTATTACACCTACGAGAACTGCTTCAAGTTCTACCAGTTCATCGACGCGGCGGACGAAGCGGACTTCAACAACGCCATCTCGAATTTCCGCTCCAAGGCGCTCTACGACACCGGCGTCACCGCGGCCTACGGCGACAAGCTCATCACGCTGGTGACCTGCGCCTACCATGTGGAGGACGGCCGTTTCGTTGTCGTCGCCCGAAAAAAGTGACCGTCATTCCATCCCCGCATATAACAGGGCTGTCTCATGGAGACGGCCCTGTTTTTTGCCTAATTGCAGAAAATCGACGTCTTTTCCCATTGACTTTTGGTGTGATATTGCGTATAATTCAGGCATAAAGGTAATGATGGCGTTACCGTGCAGACGGTCTGTGCCTCCGGCATGGATCACCAAATGAAAGGAGAGTATTTCAAGATGAAAAACCATGGTTTGCGCAGAATTTTCAGTCTGCTTCTGGCATTGTTCATGGTCTTCACACTTCTGCCCACGACTGCGTTGGCAGAGGATACGACGGGGGCTGACGAAACCCAGCCCAAGACCGTCGTAGTGGACGAGGGCGAGAAGAAGACCGACCCCCCCCGCGCAGGAGCAGCCTAAGAACGAGAATCCCCCTGCACCGGAAGAGCCGAAAACATTCACCGTTACATACACTGACGGTGCAGACGGCGCAGTATTTGACAATGATGTTCACAGCAACCTGCCGTCCGGTACCGCGACCCCCGCTTTCAGCGGCTCCCTTGCCCGGGAAGGCTATACCTTCGTCGGCTGGAATCCTGCCGTTGCGGAAACCGTGACTGCGGATGTCACCTATGCCGCCAAATGGGAGGAGGGCAAGACCAATGCAAGAAGAGTGCCCTTGCCGACGATTCCCAAACCCGATCCAGCTCCCGCCGATTTGAACACCGGGCATAAGATCGATGTCCGATTCACCGTCCTGTATGTGGGTGATGAATTCAACATTGGCTACAACTACGGTTCTTCCGAAAAGACCAAGTTTGTTTGCCAGTACAAGACGAATCACTCCGACACCGCATATAACAACCACACGATCGCGATTTCTGATATCAAGGCCGCCGCAGGCCGCGCTTCCGTCAACAGCGGCTACCAGATCGTCGGTTGGTCGAAAGAATCCAATGCCAATCCCACAACGTGGTCGCTTAACAAGAGCGGTACGACCGCCTGCAATAAGGGCACTACGATTTATCTCGTAGCGAAGAATCCCAATCCCACCACGAAATATACATACACGCTGAACTATGATGCCAATGGCGGCACCGGCGCGCCCAGTGCTGATTCGTGGTCTACAACAGATGCAGCTATCAGATACCACTCCTTTACGGTGAAGAATACCGTCCCCACCCGGGAAGGCTATGTCTTTAAGGGCTGGAAGGCCAAGGATGGATCTGATACGATCTACACTGGTGGCACGCTGTGTTCCGTATCCCAGCAAGGCAATGATGTTGTCAAGAATGGCAACACCTGGACCAGAACGCTGTACGCCGTGTGGGAAGAAGCAACTCCCCCCAAGCCTGATAAGCCCACCGCTCCCGGTGAGGGCGACCTCAGCGGTCTGATCGGTAATATCACCGTCAACTGCACCAACGGCAAGGCTGCCCACGAGCTTAAGACCAAGGGCTACACTTTGATTTCCGGCTCCTACACCACCAGTGAGGTTGCAGGCGATGCCGAAAACGGCTACACCTACACTGTCACCATCAACTCTCAGAAGTATGTGGAGCAGTTCGACACCGATACCGGCGCTGCCCATGATCCCAAGGGCGTCAACGCGACCGTTACCCTGAAATACACGGATAATGGCTGGACTGTTGAGAGCGGCGCCCCCGTTGTTTTCGACGTCGCGTGCGTGACGGAGATCGTTCCGCCCGCAAAGCCCGGTGTTGAAGATCTGGCCAAGCTGGAAGCGCCCGTGGAAGTGGCCTGCACCACGAAGCCCGAGACGCACAACGCCGCACGCTTCCCGCTGATCGAGGGAACATACAACATCGGCGATGTCTCCGGCAACGAGACCGACGGCTACACCTGCGACATTATCATCACTGCTGATGAGTATGTAACGAAGTACAACACCGACTTCGGCAAGCACACCCTGACCGGTGACAACACCAAGCCACTTACGCTGAAATATGTAGAGGATCAGTGGGCTGTCGATGCCCCCGTTACCTTCCCTGTCGAGTGCGAAGAAGAGCTGTTCCCCGTCCATCTTGTGATTTATCGCAACGGCGACACCTCGAAGGCTTATAAGGACGTCGCGCTCGAAAGCCAGCCGAAGGGGCATGTTATTGACCTGTCCACGATCGACATTGCCGACTATTACACCGGGAACTACGAGTTCTACGGCTGGTACGACGACGGCGCGTGGAATAACTACAAGGCGAACCCCGCAAATCCCCCTGCCGGTCTGAAGGAGAAAACCGTCAACGGCTGGACGAATTTGAAGTGCATGGTCTATGACAAGTACCAGGTCGTTTACTTCCAGAGTGAGGAAGCCTGGAGAGACTTCCAGAATGACCACAGCAAGACCGAAGGTCGGCTGTACAGCACCACTGCGCTCTTTGGTTCGACCCTTCCCACCGCGGACGCTCCCACCCCGACCCGCACCGGCTACACCTTCAAGTTCTGGAGCCGTGAGGGTCAGAACGGCGACGTAACCGGCCAGACCGTGAACGGCTGGACGAATCTGTACGCCGTTTGGGAAAAGAGCACCTACACCGTGACCTACACCGACGGTGTGAACGGCGAGGCATTCGCGGATCAGGCTTATACGGCAAAGTACGAGGATGCCACCCCCGCTTTCGAGGGCACTCCCGCCCGCGCGGGCTACAAGTTCCTCGGCTGGGAACCCACGGTTGCCGAAACCGTGACCGAAAATGCGACCTACGTCGCTCAGTGGGAAAAGCTCTACACCGTCACCTACACCGATGGCGTTGGCGAAAAAGCCTTTAAGGACGATGTCCATTCCGATCTGGAGAAGGACACCCCGACTCCCGCTTTCTCCGGCGGCACTCCCACCCGTAAGGGATTTGTGTTCGACGGCTGGAACCCCGAGGTCGCCGAGATCGTGACCGATAATGCCACTTATACCGCTCAGTGGAAGCCTGTCCAGCCCGATAAGAAGGCAATCGAAGGTGCGATCGGCAGAGGCGTGGCGGTTGTCTGCGATAACCAGAACGTCAACCACGGCGAAAAGAAGTATAAGCCGACGCTGGGCGAGTACACCGTCAGCGATGTCATGGGCACCGCCGCCGATGGCTACACCTGCACTGTTACCGTCAGGGCAGCCAAGTTCATCGAGAAGTACAGCTCCGATATGGGCGACGCGGTTCATACGCTGATTGCCGGTGAACCCGCCGAAAAGACCATTGAACTGAAGTGGAATGGCGAAAAGTGGGTCGCTGAGACCGAACTGCCTGTCACCTTCCATACCCTGTGCCCCCCCGAGCAGCCCAGCAAGAAGGACATTGAGGGTGCGATCGGCAGAGGCGTAAAGATCGTCTGCGATAACCAGAACGTCAACCACTGGGGCAAGGATTACAAGCCGACGCAGGGTGAGTACACCGTCAGCGACGTCACCGGTACCGCCTCCGAGGGCTACACCTGCACCATCACTGTCAAGGCAGCCAAAATCGTCGAGAAGTACAGCTCCGATATGGGCAAGACCCATGCGCTGATCGTCGGCGAGCAGCCTGAGAAGACCGTCGAGCTGAAGTGGAATGGCGAAAAGTGGGTCGCAAAGACCGAACTGCCCATCACCTTCCACGTCGAGTGCCCCCCCGAAAAGCCCACCTACGATGAACTGAAGGGGCTGGGCATCAACGCGAAGGTGGACTGCACGACCACCACTGCGCACAACGGCAAGTCCTACACGCTCATCGAAGGCACTTACAACGTCTCCGACCCCGAGCGCAAGGGAACTGCGTACACCTGCATCCTCACCGTAAACGCAAAGGATTACGTTGCCAGGTACAACGCAGAAGAGAATGTTGGCCCCCACACCCTTGATGACCGTGACAGCAAGACCATCGAGCTGACCTGGAACGGTGAGAAGTGGACGGCTGCAGAGACCAGCGTCGCCTTCAACGTCAAGTGCGAGCTTCTCACCGTTACTTACACCGACGGTGTGAAGGGCGAGGAAGTCTTCGCGGATGTCGTCTACAAAGACATCCCCTACGGCACCAGCACCCCCGCCTTCGGCACGAAGGATCCCACTCGTGAGGGCTACAAGTTCGTCGGTTGGGAACCCGAAGTCGCCGAGACCGTGACCAAGAACGTGACCTACACCGCCAAGTGGGAAGAGCTCTACACCGTTACCTACACCGACGGCGTGAAGGGCAAGGCGTTCAAGGATCAGGTCTACAAGGATCTTGAGTCTGGCACCGATACCCCCAAGTTCGATGGCAAGCCCACCCGTAAGGGCTACACCTTCACCGGTTGGTCCCCCAAGGTCACTGACACCGTGACCAAGGATGTCACCTATGTCGCTCAGTGGAAGTCCGTGAAGAACGGCAAGGACAACATCCCCAAGACCGGCGACAGCGAGATCGTCATGGTTCTTGGCAGCGTACTGCTGTTCTCCTTCTGCGGCGCGGCTGCTGTAAGCGTCTACGACCGCAAGAGAAAACATTTCTAAAATACGCAAGGGAGGCGACGGATTTCCGTCGCCTCCCATTTTTTACCCCCATAACGCGGCTGCCACCACTCCGGCATTGACTTTTTCTGCCTGATGAACTATATTATACGTGCATTTATATGAAGAAAAGGTGATAATGATGTACATAGATGATTATAGGCGCTGGCTGAGCGCTGATCTGGAAGATCCCGCCCTCACCGATGAGCTGAGGAAAATCGAGGGACAGGACAATGAGATCAAGGAGCGCTTTGCTGTGGCGCTGAAATTCGGCACCGCCGGTCTGCGGGGCATTCTGGGCGCGGGCAGCAACCGGATGAATATTTACGTTGTCCGGCAGGCCACCCAGGGACTGGCGAACTGGGTCAAGACCCAGGGCGGCAGCCAGCTGGTCGCCATTTCCTATGACAGCCGCATCAATTCCGACGTGTTCGCCAGAAACGCTGCCTGCGTTCTGGCCGCCAACGGCATTCGGGTGCGGATCTACGACGCGCTGATGCCCGTCCCCGCCCTGTCCTTTGCCACCCGGTACTACAAGGCGAATGCCGGTATCATGATCACCGCCTCCCACAACCCCGCCAAATACAACGGCTACAAAGCCTACGGCCCCGACGGCTGCCAGATGACGGACGATGCCGCCGCCGTGGTGTACGCGGAGATTCAGAAAACCGACATTCTCACCGGTGCGGAGATGATGTCCTTTGAAGACGGCATCGCCAAGGGTCTGATCGAATACGTGGGCGAGGACTGCAGGGAGGCGCTGTACAGCGCCATTGAAGCCTGCGCCGTCCGCCCCGGCATCTGCAAAACCGCCGGACTGAAGCTGGTGTACTCCCCCCTGAACGGCTCCGGTCTGGTGCCGGTCACGCGGGTGCTTCATGACATCGGCATTGACGACATCACCATTGTCCCCGAGCAGCAGTACCCCGACGGCAACTTCCCCACCTGCCCCTATCCCAACCCGGAGATTTTCGAGGCTCTGCGGCTTGGTCTGGAGCTGGCCGAGAAGACCGGCGCCGATCTGATGCTGGCCACCGACCCCGACGCCGACCGGGTTGGCATTGCCATCCGCTGCCCCGACGGCTCCTATGAGCTGGTCTCCGGCAACGAGGTGGGCGTGCTGCTGCTGGACTACATCTGTCAGGGCCGCATTGAAAAAGGCACCATGCCCAAGCGCCCCGTGGCGGTAAAGTCTCTGGTCTCCACCCCCCTCGCGGACATCGTGGCCGCGGATTACGGCGTGGAAATGCGCAACGTTCTCACCGGCTTCAAGTGGATTGGCGACCAGATCGCCAAGCTGGAGGCTGTCGGTGAGGTGGATCGCTTCGTTCTGGGCTTCGAGGAATCCTACGGCTACCTTGCAGGCCCTTACGTCCGGGACAAGGATGCCATCATTGGCTCCATGCTGATCTGTGAAATGGCGGCCTACTACCGTTCCATCGGCTCGTCCATCAAGGCGCGGCTGGAAGCCATTTACGCAAAATACGGCCGGTATCTGAACAAGGTGGACTCCTTTGAGTTCCCCGGCCTGTCCGGCATGGACAAGATGGCCGGTATCATGGCCTCCCTGCGGGAGAAGCCCCCTGTAGAGATTGGCGGCTACAAGGTGACCAAAATCACCGACTACCAGAACACCGCTCAGACCGGCCTGCCCGCCGCCAATGTGCTGGTGTACAATCTGGAAGGCGGCGCGACGGTCATCGTCCGCCCCTCCGGCACCGAGCCGAAGATCAAGACCTATTTCACCACTCTGGGCAAAGATCTGGCGGAAGCCGAAGCACAGGAAAAGGTTCTCGCCGACGCTTTGAAGCCTATTCTCGCGTAATTCCGTGCAAAAAAGGCAAGCCGAAAAACGGCTTGCCTTTTTTGAACATTGTACATTACTCGATGATCTGGATCCAGCCTTTGGGGGCTTCCAGACGACCCATCTGGATGCCGGTGAGGGTATCGTAAAGCTTCTGGATGGTGGGGCCCATACCCACGTAGTGAATTTCCTTGCCATGATCCACAATGGTGCCCACAGGGGAGATGACCGCCGCAGTGCCGCACAGGCCGCACTCGGCAAATTCGCCGATCTCTGCCAACTCCACGGGGCGCTCCTCCACCTCCATGCCGAGATAATCCTTCGCCACCTGCAGCAGGCTGCGCCGGGTGATGGAGGGGAGAATGGTGTCGGACTTGGGGGTGACCAGCTTGCCGTCCTTGGTGACGAAAATCACGTTGGCGCCGCCGGTCTCCTCAATGTGGGTGCGGGTGGCGGAGTCCACGTAGACGTTCTCGTCAAAGCCCTTCTCGTGGGCATCCACAATGTTGTAAAGGCTCATGGCGTAGTTTAAGCCCGCCTTGACGTCGCCGGTGCCCTTGGGCGCCGCCCGGTCGAGATCGGAGATGCGCAGCTTCAGGGGCTTGATGCCGCCCTTGAAATAGGGGCCGACCGGGGTGACGAACACCCGGAACTGATACTCCGTCGCTGGCTTGACGCCGATGATGGCGTCGCTGCCGAACATGAACGGACGGACGTACAGCGTCGCGCCGGAGCCGTAGGGCGGCACCCACTGGGAGTTTGCGCGGACGGTCTCCACTACGGCCTGCACGAACCTGTCCTCGGGGAACACGGGCATTTTCAGGCGGCGGCAGGAGCTGGCCATCCGCTGGGCGTTCAGGTCGGGGCGGAAGCAGACGATGCGTCCATCCTCGGTGGTGTAGGCTTTCAGCCCCTCAAAGCAGGTCTGGGCGTATTGCAGAACGCAGGCGCACTCACTCATGGTAATGGTGGCCTGATCGGTCAGACAGCCGTCGTCCCACTGGCCGTTTCGGAAATTGGAGACATAGCGCATGTCGGTCTGGACGTAGCCAAATCCCAGATTGCCCCAGTCAATATTTTTTCTTTCCATTGTAAACACCTCTCTGAAATTTTATTTCCCAATTCTAGCACCGCAGGAGGCACAAGTCAAGCATTTGGCGTGGAAAAAAGTATCTCATACAGGGACATTTGTCTTTTTCAGAGGAACCCACAAAAACTGCCCCTTCTTCCCCCCTTTTTCCTGCGAAAAACTCCAAAAGGGACTTGTATTCAATATGGTAAAGTGGTAAAGTATAGGAAAGCACCCCAGAAGAAAGGACTCCGTGTTATGGATATCGTTCGACATCCCGGTGAAGATCTGTTTTTCGAGGCCATTCTGTCCCTGCGGACGGTGGAGGACTGCCGCCTGTTTTTTGAGGACGTGGCCACCATCAAGGAATTGCAGGCCATGTCCCAGCGGTTCAGGGTCGCCTGCCTGCTGGACAGCGGCGAAAACTATATTGAGGTCTCGGAATCCACCGGTGCCAGCTCGGCCACCATCAGCCGGGTCAACCGGTGCCTGCTCTACGGCGGCGGCTACCGGACGGCGCTGGACAGGCTCAAGGAATCGGGAGTCCTCCCGGAAGGCGAAGAAAAATAAAACAGGGTACACCCCTTGGCTCTCCCTCTGGGAGAGCTGTCACCAAAGGTGACTGAGAGGGCTTTTTCCCTGTTTTCCCTCTCCGTCTTCGCTTCGCTCAACCGCCTCTCCCAGAAAGAGACAAGGGGGCAGTTCAATCGCGCCCCTATGCCCAAAAGCCCCGCCGTTTTCGGGTGTATCCATGTCCATTTTTCCCAATTGACAACCATTGCCGCCCATGCTATAATTTAACGGATAAGTTCAGCGGCTCATCCCGCCCGTCTTGCCGCTTTTGGCAGGACGTTTTTTTAGAAAGGAGATCAGCATGACGGATATGACGAAAGCCAAGGTTTACGCTGCTTCTTTGGGGTCCGTATTTTCCGAAGGGGTTTGTTCCTCCCTTTCCGCCCCCGGTCTTTCCGGGTTCGATTCTTCTGAATATGTTATTTTTCCCGGCTTTTGTGACGTGCATGTGCATTTCAGAGAGCCGGGTTTTTCTTATAAGGAGACCATCGCCACAGGCAGCCGGGCAGCCGCCCGGGGCGGCTATACCGCGGTCTGCACCATGCCAAACCTGAACCCGATGCCGGACAGTGTGGAGAATCTTGGGACTCAGCGCCGTCTCATCGAGGAAACCGCCTGCATTCACGTCTACCCCTACGGTGCCATCACCGTCGGCGAACAGGGCGAAGCGCTTTCCGACCTGGAGGGCATGGCACCCGACGTAGTGGGGTTTTCCGACGACGGCCGGGGCGTGCAGAGCGATGACATGATGCGGCAGGCCATGCTTCGTGCAAAAGCCCTCGGAAAGCCCATTGTCGCCCACTGCGAGGTCAACTCGCTCTTGCGGGGCGGGTACATCCACGACGGTGATTATGCCAAAGCCCATGGCCATCGGGGCATCTGCTCCGAAAGCGAATGGGGGCAAATTGCCCGGGACTTACAGCTGGTAAAAGAAACCGGCTGTGCCTACCACGTCTGCCACGTCTCCGCCAAGGAAAGCGTGGCGCTCATCCGCAAGGCCAAGGCCGAGGGGCTGGACGTGACCTGCGAGACCGGCCCCCACTATCTGGTGATGGACGACAGCGACCTGCAGGAGGACGGCCGTTTCAAAATGAACCCGCCCCTGCGACGAAAGGAAGACCGGGAGGCCCTGATTCAGGGAATTCTGGACGGCACCATCGACATGATCGCCACCGACCACGCCCCCCACTCCGCCGAGGAAAAATCCCGAGGGCTGGAAAAAAGCGCCTTCGGCATCGTGGGCATTGAGACCGCTTTCCCGATTTTGTATACCTGTCTGGTAAAACCGGGCATTCTAAGCCTGAACAAACTATTGGAGCTTTTGTGCGTCAATCCCCGCAGACGCTTCGGTCTTCCTCTGGGGACAGACTACAGCATCTGGGACTTGAACGCCGCATACGCCATCGACCCGAAGGACTTTCTTTCCAAGGGCAGAGCCACGCCCTTCGCGGGCTGGCAGGTCAACGGAAAGTGCATCGCCACCATCTGTGACGGAAAGCTGGTATACGCCGCTCCGGAAACCCATACCGCCAAATAACGAGAGGAGAAACACCATGGCAAAAAGAACCGACATCAAGAAAATTCTCATCATTGGCTCCGGCCCCATCGTCATCGGTCAGGCTGCTGAGTTTGACTACGCTGGGACGCAGGCCTGTCTTGCTCTGAAAGAAGAGGGCTACGAGGTGGTGCTGTGTAACTCCAACCCCGCCACCATCATGACCGACACCATCATCGCCGACAAGGTCTACATGGAGCCGCTGACGCTGGAATATGTCGCCAAGATCATCCGCTACGAGCGTCCCGACGCCATCATCCCCGGCATCGGCGGTCAGACAGGTCTGAATCTGGCCATGCAGCTGGAAAAGAAGGGCATTTTGCGGGAATGCCGGGTCAGGCTGCTGGGCACCTCCAGCGAGTCCATCGAGCGTGCCGAAGATCGTGAGCTTTTCAAGGAGCTGTGCCAGTCCATCGGCGAGCCGGTCATCCCCTCCGAAATTTCCTACTCTCTGGAGGAGGCCAGGGAGGCCGCCAAGCGCATCGGCTATCCTGTGGTGCTTCGTCCCGCCTTTACTCTCGGCGGCACCGGCGGCGGCTTTGCTTACAATGAAGACGAGCTGGTGGAGATTGGTCTCAACGCCTTCGCCCTCTCCCCTGTCCATCAGGTTCTGGTGGAAAAGTCCGTCAAGGGCTACAAGGAGATCGAATTCGAGGTCATGCGGGACTCCAATGACCACGCCATCACCATCTGCGGCATGGAGAACATCGACCCCGTGGGCGTCCACACCGGTGACAGCATGGTGGTCGCCCCCATCATGACCCTCAGCGACCACGACATGAAGATGCTCAACGACTCCGCCATCAAGATCATCCGGGCGCTGAAGGTGGAGGGCGGCTGCAACGTTCAGTTTGCTCTCGACCCCAATTCCTCCAGATACTATCTCATCGAGGTCAACCCTCGCGTTTCCCGTTCCTCCGCTCTGGCCTCCAAGGCCTCCGGCTACCCCATTGCCCGGGTCACCGCGAAAATCGCCGTGGGCATGGCGCTGGAGGACATCAAAATCGCCAACACCAACGCCGCCTTTGAGCCGAAGCTGGACTACGTCATCACCAAGCTGCCCCGGTTCCCCTTCGACAAGTTCACCTCCGCCATCAACATTCTGGGCACCCAGATGATGGCCACCGGCGAGGTCATGGGCATCGGCTCCAATCTGGAGGAATCCCTCCTGAAGGGCATCCGCTCTCTGGAGGTAGGCGCGAACCACATCTACCATCACAAATTCGACGACATGACCACGGAGGAGCTGCTGGACTATATCAGCGTGTTCCGCTCCGACAACATTTTTGCCATCGCGGAAATCATCTACCGGGGCGTCACCGTGGAGCAGATTCATGAGATCACCGCCATTGACGTCTACTTCCTGAACGCCATCAAGCGCATTGTGGATATGGAGGAATACCTGAAGCTCCATGTGGAAGAGCCGGAAGCCCTTCTGGATGCGAAGAAGATGGGCTTCAGCGATAAATATGTGAGCAGGCTCTGGAAATGCTCCGAGACGGACGTGTCCGATTTCCGCAGAGAACACGGTATGTTCCCGGCCTTCCGTATGGTGGACACCTGCCACACCGGCGCGTATATCCCCTATTTCTACTCCTCCTACACCGGCGGGAACGTCTCCCGGCTGACGAACAAAAAGAAGATCGTGGTACTGGGCGCAGGCCCCATCCGCATCGGTCAGGGCGTGGAGTTTGACTACTCCACCGTCCACGCCGTCATGACCATCAAGAAGGCGGGCTACGAGGCCATCATCATCAACAATAACCCGGAGACCGTCTCCACCGACTACACCACCGCCGACAAGCTGTATTTTGAGCCTTTGACTCCCGAGGATGTCATGAACATCATCGATTTTGAAAAGCCCGACGGCGTGATCGCGTCTCTGGGCGGTCAGACCGCCATCAACCTTGCCCAGCCCCTCCATGACCGGGGCGTGAAGATCATCGGCACCGGCTGCGAGGCCATCGACAGAGCCGAAAACCGGGACGCCTTTGAAAAGCTCCTGAAAGAGCTGGACATCCCCCAGCCCAAGGGAAAGGCCGTCACCAAAATCGAGGACGGTCTCGCGGCGGCGAATGAGATCGGCTACCCCGTGCTGGTACGTCCCAGCTTCGTGCTGGGCGGCCGCGCCATGCAGATCGTGGCAAACGAGACCCAGCTGCGCCATTACCTGAAAAGCGCCGTGGAGATCGACGAGGACAAGCCCGTTCTGGTGGACAAATACATTCAGGGCCGTGAAGTGGAGATCGACGCCATCTGCGACGGCCGGGACGTGTTCGTCCCCGGCATCATGGAACTGGTGGAGCGCACCGGCGTTCACTCCGGCGACTCCATCTCCGTCTACCCCTCCTTCTCCATCTCTGACAAGGTCAAGGGCATCATTCTGCAATACGCCAAAAAGCTGGGTCTGGGCATCGGCATTGTCGGCCTGTTCAATGTGCAGTTCATCGTAGACCCCGAGGACAACGTGTCCGTCATCGAGGTCAACCCCCGTTCCTCCCGCACGGTTCCCTTCCTGAGCAAGGCCACGGGCTACAGCCTGGCGGACATCGCCACCGACGTGATTCTGGGTCTGAGCCTGAAGGAGCAGGGCTTCTTCGACATCTACCCCGCCGAAAAGGAGCGCTGGTACGTCAAAGCGCCGGTGTTCTCCTTCAACAAAATTCGCGGTCTGGACGCCTATCTGACGCCCGAAATGAAGTCCACCGGCGAGGCCATCGGCTATGACCGCACCATGACCCGCGCCCTGTACAAGGCGCTACAGGCCTCCGGCATGAAGCTGCAGAACTACGGCACCGTGCTTGCCACCATCGCCGACCGGGACAAGGAGGAAGCGCTGCCCCTGATCCGCCGGTTCTACCGTCTGGGCTTCAACATCGAGGCCACTGCCGGAACTGCCACCTTCCTGAAGGAAAACGGCATCCGCACCCACGTTCTGGGCAAGATCAGCGACGGCAGCGACGAAATCCCCAACGCGCTGCGTCAGGGACACATTGCCTACGTCATCAACACCCGCGCCCCCGGCTCCAGCGGCCGGGACGGCATAAAAATCCGCCGGATCGCCACGGAGCATAACGTGACGCTGTTTACCGCGCTGGACACCATCCGGGTTCTGCTGGATGTGCTGGAAGAAACCACGCTGACGATTTCTACGATTGACGCCTGAGCAGGCAACGCCAAAAATTCCCGGAAGGAGCGACCATGAAACAGAGCATTTTCACGATTCTTTCCAATACCCCCCTGACGGACTGCGTCTACAAAATGGTGCTTTCCGGCGACACCTCCGCCATTACCGCCCCGGGGCAGTTTGTCAACATTCAAATCACAGGGAAGTTCCTCCGCCGTCCCATTTCCGTGTGCGACTATGACGGCAGCACCCTCACCATCGTCTACAAGGTGGTGGGCAAGGGTACGGAAATTCTCTCCCGGATGGTTCCCGGAGAGAAGCTGGACATCCTGACCGGCCTTGGCAACGGCTACAACCTTGCCCCCGCCGGGGACAGCCCCGTCCTCTTAGGCGGCGGTGTGGGCGTCCCGCCGCTGTACCACCTTGCCAAACGGCTGCTTGCCATGGGCAAGCAGGTAACGGTGATTCTGGGCTTCAACACCCAATCGGAAGTGTTCTATGAAGCCGAATTCCGGGCGCTGGGCTGCCGGGTGATTGTCGCCACCGCCGACGGAAGCTATGGCGTCAAGGGCTTCGCCACCACGCCCCTGAACGATCTTAATTATTCCTATTTCTACACCTGCGGCCCGGAGCCGATGCTCAAGGCCGTGTATAAAGCCACCTGCACCTCCGGCCAAATGAGCTTTGAGGAACGGATGGGCTGCGGCTTCGGCGCCTGCATGGGCTGCTCCTGCAAGACCCTCACGGGATACAAGCGCATCTGCAAAGACGGCCCCGTCATGAAAAAGGAGGAGATTTTATGGGAAGCCTGAGCGTGAACCTCTGCGGCATCGGGCTGGACAACCCGGTCATCCCCGCCTCCGGCACCTTTGGCTACGGCTATGAGTTTGCCGAACTGTATGACATTAACTGCCTTGGCACCTTCTCCTTCAAGGGAACCACGAAAGAACCCCGGTTCGGAAATCCCACGCCCCGCATCGCCGAGTGTACCGGCGGCATGATCAACGCCGTGGGGCTGCAAAATCCCGGCGTGGACAAAGTCATATCCGAAGAACTTCCGAAGCTGAAAGCGTGTTTCCGCAAGCCCGTCATGGCCAACGTCTCCGGCTTTTCCGTGGCGGATTACGCCTACACCTGCGAAAGGCTGGACAAGGAGGAACAGGTGGGCTGGCTGGAGGTCAACGTCAGCTGCCCCAACGTTCACGGCGGCGGCATGAGCTTCGGCACCTGCCCGGAAGCCGCCGCAGAGGTGACGGCAGCGGTGAAAAAGGTCACAAAAAAGCCTGTTATCGTCAAGCTTTCCCCCAACGTCACCGACATTGTGTCCATCGCCAGAGCCTGTGAGGACGCAGGGGCGGACGGCATCAGCCTGATCAACACCATGCTTGGTATGCGCATTGATCTGCGCACCCGCAAGCCCATCATTGCCAACAAAATGGGCGGTTTTTCCGGCCCCGCCATCTTCCCGGTGGCACTGCGCATGGTCTATCAGGTCGCAAATGCGGTAAACGTCCCCGTGGTGGGCATGGGCGGCGTCAGCAGCGCCGAAGATGTGGTGGAAATGATGCTGGCAGGCGCTACCGCCGTGGAGGTGGGCGCGGCCAATCTTGTAAATCCCTACGCCTGCCGGGACATCATCCGGGAGCTTCCCGCCGTCATGGAAAAATACAAAGTTGAGAATCTGAAAGACATTATAGGAGGCGCGAAATAATGGGTAAGGACGTCATTGTTGCCTGCGATTTTTCATCCGCCGAGGCGACCTTCGCTTTTCTGGACAAATTCACCGGCCGCAAACCCTTCGTGAAGATCGGCATGGAGCTGTACTACGCGGAAGGCCCCGCCATCGTCCGGGAGATCAAAGCCCGGGGACACAAGATTTTTCTGGACCTGAAGCTCCACGACATTCCCAACACCGTGAAAAAAGCCATGTCCGTCCTGCGGAATCTGGACGTGGACATCACCAACCTCCACGCCGCCGGTACCACCGCCATGATGAAGGCCGCGCTGGAAGGTCTGACCCGGGAGGACGGCACCCGTCCCCTGCTGATCGCCGTGACCCAGCTGACCTCCACCGATCAGGCGGCCATGGAGTCCGACCTGCTCATTCATGAACCCATTGACGAAGTGGTCATGCACTACGCCGAGACCGCGAAAAACGCGGGTCTGGACGGCGTGGTCTGCTCTCCTCTGGAAGCGGGGAAGGTGCATGAGCGCTGCGGTCAGCGCTTTCTCACCGTGACCCCCGGCGTCCGCTTCGCCGACGGAGACGTAGGCGACCAGAAGCGGGTGATGACCCCAGCCGCCGCCAAGGCCATCGGTTCGGACTACATCGTGGTCGGCCGTCCCATCACGGCCGCCGCCGACCCCGTGGCCGCTTATGAACGCTGCGTGGCGGAATTCTGCGACTGAAATAAGGAGGAAGCATTTTGGAAAGCTACAAAAGAGAATTCATTCAGTTTCTGGAAAAGGCCGGGGTGCTGAAATTCGGCGATTTCACCGCCAAATCCGGCCGGAAAATCCCCTATTTCATCAACGCCGGGGAGATCAAAACCGGTAAGGAAATTGCGACTCTGGGCGAATTCTACGCCCGCGCCTACCGGGAAAAGCTGGGGCAGCGGAAGGCCGTCCTCTATGGCCCCGCCTACAAGGGCATTTCCATCGCCGTGTCCGCCGCCGTCGCCCTGAGTCGGGACGGGCTGGACGTCCCCTTCTTCTTCAACCGCAAGGAAGCCAAGGATCACGGCGAGGGCGGCGTGTTTGTGGGCTACGTCCCCAAGGCCGGTGAGGACGTGGTCATCGTAGAGGACGTCATCACCGCCGGGACTGCCATCCGGGAAAGCATGGCTATCTTAAGCCGTCTGGAGGGCGTCAAGGTCGCCGCCACATTTATTATGGTTGACCGCAAGGAGCGGGGCAAGGGCGAAAAGCTGGCCATGGAGGAAGTGGAAGAGGAATTTGGCTTCCCCGTCTACTCCGTGGTGGATGTGTATGACATCATCGCCTATCTGGAAGAAAATCCCGCCAACGCCGAAAATGTGGCGCGGATCAGAAATTATCTTGCCGTGAATGGAGCGAACGCATGAGAAGTCTGAACAGCATTCTGGATTTAGGCGTAGACGAGTTGGATGGGCTGATCGCCACCGCCAAGGACATCATTGCCCACCCGGAAAACTACTGGGACAGATGCGCCCACAAGAAGCTGGCGACCCTGTTCTTCGAGCCCTCCACCCGCACCCGCCTGAGCTTTGAGGCCGCGATGCTGGAGCTGGGCGGCAGCGTCATCGGCTTCAGCGAGGCCAGCTCTTCCTCCGCCTCCAAGGGTGAAAGCGTGGCGGACACCGCCAAAATTGTCAGCTGCTACGCAGACATCATCGCCATGCGCCACCCCAAAGAGGGCGCACCCTATGTGGCAAGTCAGGCGGCCTCTATCCCCGTCATCAACGCCGGAGACGGCGGCCACAACCACCCCACCCAGACCCTTGCCGACCTGCTGACCATTTCCCGGGAAATGGGGCGGCTGGACAACCTCACCATCGGTCTGTGCGGCGACCTGAAATACGGCCGGACTGTCCACTCCCTGATTGAGGCCATGAGCCGCTACAAAGGCATTCAATTTGTTCTGATTTCCCCGGAGGAATTGAAAATCCCCGGTTTTATTCGGTATAATGTTTTTGAAAATCAGGGAATCCCCTACACGGAAGTGTCCTCTCTGGAGGAAGCCATGCCCAAGCTCGACGTGCTGTACATGACCCGCATCCAGCGGGAGCGCTTCGACGACCCATGGGAATACGAGCGGCTCAAGGACAGCTACGTCCTCGATACCGAGAAAATGAAACTTGCGAAAGGAAAAATGTGCGTCCTGCACCCCCTGCCCCGTGTCAATGAGATCAGCGTCAAGGTGGACGACGACCCGAGAGCCGCCTATTTCCGTCAGGCGCTGAACGGCAAGTACATGCGCATGGCGCTGATCCTGAAGCTTCTGGACGAAGCCGCCCGGAATCCCGCAAAAGAAGCCATCGACGTTAGCGGTTTGGAATACGACCGTGTCTGCCGCAATCCCAAGTGCATCACCCAGACCGAACAGGAGCTGCCCCAGCTGTTCCGCTGCACCGACAAGGCCGCGGGCATCCACAGATGCGTCTACTGCGAGCAGAGAGCCTAACCTTTATCCCACAAAAAATGCAGAATGCCGTTGTTTCGGCATTCTGCATTTTTATTTATCCCTTATATCTCGGCTCGCAGGTCAGGTTGACGCCCAGACGCTTGAAGGTCTTTTCGTCCACCGGGGACAAAATCACCGAGGAATGTACCTCGCAGCCCCGCAGCTTGTCCAGCTGCTCCATGGCCAGTTCCGCCATGGGGTTGGTGGCGGCGCAGATGGACAGGGCGATCAGCGTCTCGTCGGTGTGGAGACGGGGATTGCGGTTGCCTAAGTGGTCAACCTTCAGGTGCTGGATGGGGTCAAGCACCACCGGGGAAATCAGGTGCAGGCTGTCCCGCATACCCGCCAGCTTTTTCAGCGCGTTCAGCAGCAGCGCCGAGGACGCACCCAGAAGGTCGGAGGTCTTGCCGGTGACGATGGTACCGTCGGGCAGTTCCATGGCGGCGGCAGGCGCGCCGGTCTGCTCCGCCCGCTGCAGGGCAGGGGCGACCACCTTCCGCTCCGCCGGGGTCACACCGGCCTTTTTCATCAGCAGCTCCAGCTTGCGCACCGTTTCGTCGCTGCCTTTGCCCTGCTTCTGCTCGCACATGGCCACGTAGTATCTGCGGATGATCTCCTGTCGGGAGGCGAACCGGACGGCTTCGTCATCCATGATGCAGTTGCCCACCATATTCACGCCCATATCCGTGGGGGATTTGTAGGGGCAATGCCCCAGAATCTTCTCAAAAATCGCCACCAGCACCGGAAACGCTTCCACGTCCCGGTTGTAGTTGACGGTGGTGACCCCGTAGGCTTCCAGATGGAAGGGGTCGATCATGTTCACGTCGTTCAAGTCCGCCGTGGCGGCCTCGTAGGCAAGGTTCACCGGGTGGTTCAGCGGCACGTTCCAGATGGGGAAAGTCTCGAATTTGGCGTAGCCCGCCGTGTTGCCCCGGATATGCTCGTGATACAGCTGGCTCAGGCAGGTCGCCAGCTTTCCGCTGCCGGGGCCGGGGGCCGTGACCACCACCAGCGACCGGGTCGTCTCAATGTAGTCATTTTTCCCGAAGCCGTCGGGGCTGACGATGTAGCCGGTGTCGGAGGGGTAGCCCGGAATCTCAAAATGGTGATAGACCCGGATGCCCAGCCCTTCCAAGCGGGACTGGAACGCCTTCGCCAGCGCCTGTTCATGGAAGCGGGTCAGCACCACGCTGGAAACGTACAGGCCGAAGCCCCGGAAAATGTCGATCAGGCGAATGACGTCCCGGTCATAGGTGATGCCAAGATCGCCCCGAACCTTATTCTTTTCGATATCGTCGGCGTTGATGGCAATGACCATCTCCACCTGCTCCTTCAGCTGCAGCAGCATCCGCAGCTTGCTGTCCGGCTGGAAGCCCGGCAGGACGCGGGAAGCATGGTTGTCGTCATAGAGCTTGCCGCCGAATTCCAGATACAGCTTGCCGCCGAACTGGGCAATGCGCTCCCGGATGTGGGCGGACTGCATTTGCAGGTATTTATCGTTATCAAACGCCGCTTTTGTCATTTCCGTTGCCTCTTTCCCAAAAACTTTCCACCATTTTACCCTATCCGACGGGAAATAGCAAGGCCATTTCGCGGGAAAATCTTCTCTTTCGCGGGATTGCTTCTTGTTTCGGGAACGGCGCCGTGCTATAATGAACGCATCTATTTTTTCGGAGGTGTTTCCATGGAATTCAGCGTCAACCATCCGGTGCTTTACCTGCTTGCCGGAATTCTGATTGCCGTGGTTCTGGCTCAGTCGGTTTTCTTCCTTGTCAAGGCTCTGCGCCGCAGTAAGGAAATCGGCATGGATCAGGCCAAAATCAAAAAAACCATCAAAACCGCCGCACTGTTCACCATCGCCCCGGCCGTGTCCATCGTCATCAGCGTCATCACCCTAAGCAAAAGTCTGGGTATTCCCCTGCCCTGGCTGCGGCTTAGCGTAGTCGGCTCATTGAGCTATGAGGCCATCGCGGCATCCAACGCCGTCAGCGCCATGGGCTTAGAGCTTGGCAAAATCAGCGCCCTGACCGCCCAGCAATACGTCAACATCGCGCTGGTGATGACCCTGTCCATCATGGTGGGCATCTGGCTGGTGCCTGTCATCGGCAAGAAGCTGCTGCGGGGCATGACCGTTCTGGAAAACCGGGACGCCAAATGGGCGGATATTTTCCAGAATGCCATGTTTATCGGCATGATCTCCGCATTTCTGGGCTATGTGTTCTGCGATTTCTCCCGCCTGTGGACGCCGGGGGATTACGCCGCCACCTCCGGGCTTGTGCCGGTATGCGTCATGGCGGTATCCGCTGCGATCATGGTGGTCTGCGGGCTGCTCATGAAGAAATTCAAGTGGAGCTGGGTCAACGATTACGCGCTGCCCATTTCTCTGGTGCTGGGCATGGCTTCCGCCATTCCCCTCACCGCGTGGCTGGGTTAAGGAGGTGCCGATATGAAAAAGCAGCTTAGCTACATCGACTCCGTTCACCGCAGCGGCACCATCTGGAACATTTCCGTGATGATTTTGCTGCTGGCCTTCCCCCTGACGGTGGCCGCCCTGTTTGGCGCCGCCCCGGACTGGGGCGCGCTGGTGGTGGGTCTGATCGCCACCGCGCCCATGTATTGGGCGGTGGGCGTCATTGAGACAATTACCTTCGTTCCCATGCTGGGCGCGGGCGGCTCCTACCTCAGCTTTGTCACCGGCAACATCTCCAACCTGAAGCTTCCCTGCGCCATCAACGCGCTGGAGCAGAACAACGTCAGCGCCAATTCCGAGGAGGGCGAGATCATCTCCACCATCGCCATCGCCACCTCCTCCATCGTCACCACCGTCATTATCATCATCGGCGTCATTCTGATTGTCCCCCTGACCCCCGTTCTGGAAGCGCCGGTGCTGGAGCCGGCCTTTGCCCAGATGCTGCCCGCCCTGTTCGGCGGACTGGGCGTAGCCTTCGTCAGCCGGAACTGGAAGATCGCCGTCGCGCCGGTGGTGCTGATGCTGGTTCTGTTCATTTTCGTCCCCGCCCTGAACGCCGGTACCGTGGGTATTATGGTGCCGGTGAGCGTGCTGTTCACCATTGCCGTTTCCCGGCTGCTTTATAAGAGAGGAGTTCTGTAAACATGATCGGATATTGGATTCTCGCCGTTCTGGTTGCATTCATCGCCGTGGTCGCCATCCGCACCATCCGCTTCCGTCCCAAGCCCCAGCCCGAAGTCACCAAGGAAGAAATCGCCTTTGACCGGGACGCCGCCGTGGATTCCCTCGCCCAGCTGGTTCGCTGCAAGACCGTGTCCTACAACGACCATTCTCTGGAGGACGAGGGGGAATTTCAGAAGCTGATCTCTCTGCTGCCGACACTCTACCCCAACGTGTTCGGCACCTGCACCTTCCAGCAGCTTCCCGACCGGGCGCTGCTGCTGCGGTGGCCGGGCAAGCAGGAAGGCGACCCTGCCGTTATGATGGCGCACTATGACGTGGTGCCTGTCAACGAGGAAAAGTGGGACAAGCCTCCCTTCGCCGGGGTCATCGAGGACGGCATTCTCTGGGGCCGCGGCACGCTGGACACCAAGGTCACCTTCAACGGCGTTCTTTCCGCCGCCAATTACCTCATCGGTCAGGGCTTCCAGCCGGAAAAGGACATTTACTTTGCCTTCTCCGGCGGTGAGGAGATCAACGGTCAGGGTGCGCCCAACATCGTGGCGTATTTCACCGAGCACGGCATCCACCCCGCCATTGTGGTGGACGAGGGCGGCGCCGTGGTGGAGAATGTGTTCCCCGGCGTGAAGCAGCCCTGCGGTCTCATCGGCATTGCGGAAAAAGGTATGCTGAACGCCCAGTACCGCACCGTCTCCGCCGGCGGCCACGCCTCCGCCCCCAAGCCTCATACCCCGGTGGGCGTTCTGGCGGCGGCCTGCAAGCGGGTGGAGGATCACCCCTTCAAGGCCCACATTGATGGCCCCGCCGCCCAGATGTTCGACACGCTGGGACGGTATTCAACGCCATTGTACCGGGTGATTTTCGCCAACATGTGGTGCTTCGGCTGGATCATTGACACTCTCGGCAAAAAGAGCGGCGGTGAAATGAATGCGCTGGTGCGCACCACCGTGGCCTTTACCCAGATGGAGGGCAGTTCTGCCCGGAACGTGATTCCTCCCGAAGCAAAAATGGTGTCCAACATCCGCCTGAATCCCGCCGACAGCGTCGCTTCCGCCCTGGCCTATCTGGAAAAGACCGTCAACGACCCCGCCGTGGAGATCACGTCTCTGGAATCCTTCGAGCCAAGTCCCGTCTCCGAAACCGGCTGCGACGCATGGGAGAAGGTCGCCTCTGCCGTGGCGAATACATGGCCGGGCTGCATCGTCTCGCCGTACCTGATGGTGCAGTGTTCCGATTCCCGGCACTACCGTGACCTGAGCAACCACGTCTACCGCTTCTCCGCCATGGACTTAAGCGCTGAGGAACGGTCGACCATCCACGGCAACAACGAGCGCATCCGTCTGGAAACCGCCGCCAAGGCCATAGAATTCTACATCCGCCTGATGCGTCAGTGCTGAAACAAAAAAGATGTCCCCCAACCCGGGAAAATCCGGGTTGGGGGATTTGTCTTAGTCCAGCAGATACGCCAGAAACGCGCCGCCGGTGATAGCGTACACCAGAATGGTGAAAGCCACAACGATCAGCGTCAGGATAAACTGGGCGATCGCCCAATTCTTCCGGGAGCGCTTCTCCGGGGAGCTGCTCACCGCCCAAACGATCAGGCAGATGAAGCCGACAATGGGAATTGCCGAGAGGATCAGGGTGCCGATCCAGGAACCGACAGACATGTCCGTGTCCTGCCGTGCGTAGGTATTGCCGTTGTAGTTGTCCATGTTATATTCCTCCTGCTTTCCAAATTTAGGGGATATAATGATTATAACACATATCTGTGAAAATGGGAATACTTTTTCGGCAAAATCTTTTCTGCAAATCGCCCCGCACACCGCAAAAAATCCCGGCAGCTTCGGCTGCCGGGATTTTCTTAGCTTAGCGTATTCTCGATTACCGGGCGTTGCGCTTCTTGTTGTAGAAGTACACACCGGCAATGGCGGCGCCGGAGACAACCATGAAGATCACGGGAATGAAGATCATATCACCGGTCTTGGGGTTGGTCTTATCGGCCTTCTCGTTGGTGGTGCTCTTGGCGTTGGCGTTGGTGATCATCACGTTGATGTGGACTTCGCTCTCCTTGCGGAGCTCGTTGGTGTCGGAGATGGTGTCATACTTCTGGGTGTCGTTGACAAAGTTTCCGACCCAGTTGCCCTTGGCCATGTACATGCCGTCATACTTGATGCCGTCGCTGGTCTTGGCGGTGTAGTAGTTCTTCACAACGGTCTTGACCTCATCCAGCGTGACCTTGCCGTCCAGAGCAATGCCCTCGGTGATATTGATGGTCTTGGCGGGATCGTCGACCTTGTTGTCCTTGAAGATGTGCAGGTAAACCTTGTAGGGGAACTTGTTGTTGGTAGTGGTGGTGTCCTTCTCGAGGTAAGCGTAGAATTCTACGTTGCCCTTGATGACGAGCTTGGCAACCTGAGCGCTGGTGTAGAGGTCACCCTTGTTGTCAATCTTCCAGCCCTTGAAGGTGTAGCCGGTCTTGTTATCGGCCTTGCTCTGAGCGTCGGAAACCTTCTTGCTGTCAATGCTGCTGCCGCTGGTCACGTTGTAGGTGGAAACGGCCTTGCCGTCGGTGCCGTAGAAGGTCACTCTGACAGTGTCGCCCTCGGGAGTGCTGCCGCTCTTGGCCTTCAGGGTGACGGTCAGGGAGTCGCCGGCATTGATTGTGGTGGACAGGGACAGGTTGTTGCCCTTTTCATCGCTCTTGGCGGTGACGAACTCATAGGAATCCTTCCAGTTGCCCATCCAGCGGTAGCTCAGGATGTCGCTGATAACGGAGGACTTACCGTTCACAGGCTCGACCTGGAACTCTCTGGCAATCGTGTTGCCCTTGTCGTCAATAATCTTAAGAGTGATATACTTGGCGGGCTCTTCCGCCTTCTTGGTGTTGACAAACAGCTTCAGGAAGTAGCCGTCGTCGATACCGGCATACTTGATGGTGACGCCGGTAGCATCGTTGTCGGAAGCGCCAGTCCACTTGACAAATTCCTTGTCTTCCTTGACCAGCTTCAGACCCAGCTCCTTGGTCAGCGTCACAGCGCCGTCCACGGGAACGGTAATCTCGCCGTCTCTTGCGTAAGAACCGTCAACATAGATCTTAACGGGAACCTTCGCGTCAACGCGGGTATCCTCGACCTTCTTGTTGAGGTACAGGTTTACGTAGTAGCCATTCGCATTTGCCTTCTTCAGGTTGTCATAGCTGATGGGGCCGGTGGTCTCTTCGTCCTTCATGTTCGTCCACTTGACGAATTCCTTGTCGCCGTAAATCAGAGTCTCGGCCAGTTCCTTCGTCAGTTCCAGTTTCTGACCGGGCTTCACGGTAACATACTTGTCAGTGACATACTTTCCGTCAACGTAGGTCTTGACGGTCAGGGTTTCATCAGCTTCCGTAGCAGCGGCCTGGAAAGGAACCGCGCAGACCAGCAGCATAGCCACCAATACGAGGCTAAGCAGCTTCTTCATTGTGTTTTTCATAGTTTCTAACCTCCTAGAAAATTGGTTGTTTTAGAAATGCTGCCGGCTCTGGAACCTTTGGTGTCGCCAATCGGGGAGGCTTTCCGCCGCTTCCGCACCCGGCATCTCTTTCATGTCTGCATGATATCACATCCGTTCCCGGATGTCAATAGGAAAATTACAAAATGTAACAGAATTCTTTACACTTTATAACATTCTTAAACATTTGCCCTTATCTTAAGAAATTTACTCCAAATTTTACCATAAAATTCGTTTTTTACCAGCTACGAAAAATGACAATCTCTGATTTCGATATCTTTTTTCTTTCAAAGGTTACAATTTTGTTGCAGCCGCCTGTGGTCTCCCGAAGCGGCCTCCGCCGCCCAGGGGGGGTGGAAAACCCCGGTGCCAGCATGGCACCGGGGTTTCCGCGAAAGGGTTTGGAAAGAAGAGAGGTAGAAAAGAGGATCTACGGAGTTGAAAGGGAGCGGCTCACGGCTTCCGCAACCTTTCTGGTATTACCATACCTTTGGGTTTTGAACAGGCAATAACGGAAATGAAAATAAAAAGCGACGAAATTGTGAACAGTTTTTCTTCATGCCGGAATATCTCCCTGTTTTTTGCGCCTATTCCTTCGGCAAACGGGGCGGCGCGGAATTTTCCGCGCCGCCCTTGGCCTATTTCATTCCGTTGCTCCGGGAAAGATCAGCGTTACCTTGAACAGGTCGCCGTCCACCAGCAGCTGTAACTGCCCCTTCTGCAGCTCCATCAGGGTCTTGGCAATGTTCAGGCCCAGACCGCTGCCCTCGGTGTTCCGGGAGTCGTCGCCCCGGACAAAGCGCTCCATCAGCTCGTCGGCATCCACGTTCAGCTCGTCACGGGAGATGTTCTTCAGGGAAATGATGACCTTCCCCTCCAGCGCCATCACGTCGATATACACCCGCGTGCCGGGCAGGGCATATTTCACGGTGTTGCTCAGGAGATTGCTCAGCACCCGCCACGCAAGTCTTCCGTCCGCCATCATGGCGACAGACTCTTCCGGATGGCGGAATACGGGGGTCAGCTGGGCTTTTTCCAGCTTGTCGGCGAATTCGCCCAATGCCTGATTCACGGATTCCACCGCGTCCAGCTTCGTAATGTCCGCCGTCAGGTTCCCCGTGCTGGCCTTGCTCATTTCCATCAGATCCTCGATCAGCTTTTTTAAGCGCTGGGACTGCCGGTTGAGGACTTCTAGATAGGTCTTCTCCTCCTCCGGCGTGTGGGGCTTTTGCAGCAAGTCCACATAGTTGATGATGGAAGTCAACGGCGTTTTGATATCGTGAGAAACATTGGTGATCAGTTCTGTTTTCATACGCTCCGATTTTAATTGCTTCTGCGCCGCCACCACGGCAACGCCGGCCAGGTCATTCAGGTCACCGGCAAAGCTCCTGAACGCGCCGATGAGATATTTGTCGTCTACTTTGGTGTCCAGGTCGCCCTTGCCCATGCGCTTGGCGCTTTCCAGCAGGATGCCGAAGCAGTACGCCCCATACAGCACCACGGCTACACAGGCGCACAGGCTCAGCACCACCATCAGATTCGATCTGCCCGCAAGGGCGGCGAACAGGAGCATCACCATGATGAAGCCCGTCAGCAGCCACTGCCATGTCAGCGGCATCATGGAATACACCCGGTTGACGGATTTTCCGATTTTTGCACAAGTCCTCTTTATCTGCGTCCACAGCCATCTCAGGGGTGTAAGAAGCATCAGCAGGAAGTCCCAGAATACAGCCGCCGCCTTGGGCAGCTTCCGCAGCAGCCAGCCGCAGCCGGAGAAGCAGCCCTTGACGCACTTCACCAGCAGGTTCAGGCACCGCCAGCAGACGCTGTTGCGCCACCAGTAGCCGCCGGGGGTCTTGAACTGGGCGGCGCAGGCAAAGCAGAAGCTCACGAAAATCAGGCTCATGGCGTAGCCCGCCATCAGCATTCCGGCGCAGAGCGTCTGAATATTCTGCGTGAACAGGCCGGCGGCATCGTTGAATTGGACGATCACCATGAAAAGGCCGAAGATGATCAGCCCGCCACCGGCAAGGTAAATGTCCAGAGGAATGCAGTTGAAGCCCGCGGCATGGACTTCCTCACTGCCGGGCTTTCTGCCCGCCGCGCAGCAGAGATACACGGCCAGCACGGCAAACAGCAGCAGGCACGCGCCCATGATGAAGAACAGGCTGTTGCGGCAGCTCCACACCTGAGTAAGCAGAGCGTACCCGCCGTCAAAGCGGTACGCACCGGGCGCCAGGGTCAGCTCCACGGTATAGTCGGGCAGCTGGGCATAGCGGTACTCCACCACCATGGACTTCTGGGCGTCGTCGTCCCAATATTCCATGGTGTGAGCTTCGCCGTCCGCAAAGATCACGTCCGGGTCTGCCGTGCCGGTTGCCAACGGCTTGGTGGGGTTCGCGGACAGCGTCTCGAGGGGGGCGGTCTCCTCCGTCGTGTCCGGGACGGTTTCGGCGGTCGTCTCCGGAACCGTTACGGTAACGGTGGTTTCGTCGGTTGTTTCCGGCACCGTCTCTGTGGTGGTCTCCGGAACGGTCTCGGCTTCCGGCATCACCTTCTGCGTCAGGCTGGGTGTTACCAGGAATACGACTGCCGTGCCGTTGGCATCCCATTCGAATTCGCCCACGCCCGCCGGGTTTGACGCCCGATAAACGATAGAATCGTCCTTGTCCCGGAATTCCACGGCGGTGACGGCGGCATCCTGCGGCATATTGTTCCGGTAGAATGCGTCGCCCGACTGAAAATACAGGACGCCCGCGTCGTTGCGTTTCAGCACGCCCACCGGGCTGCTGCCGCTGCAGGTATGTTCCCCCTCGCCTGCCAGCTCCGATTCCGTGGAGAATGTTACCTGATATATATATGCGCCCTCAGTGGGAACGTCGTCCATCAGAACTTCGCTTTGGCTCAGCTCCCGGGTCGTGTCGAACACCAGATAGCCGGATTCGTTTTCCGAGAAGCAGTCCGATACGTCATTGTAGGTCTGATACAGGACACTGCCGTCTACACCAACGAACGTCACGCACGTGGTAGGCGCGTCAGGCAGGTCTATCACGCCCATCGATGGATTGGCCTCAAAGCGAACGCCGTTGCCGGTGTCGTAGATATTGCCGATCGGTTCGACGCTGTCCACGCTCCCACTGGAGTCTTCCGTTTCGATGCTAAGGCTGAGAACCAATGCCCCGCCCTCCGGGATGGCGTTATAGGTGCTCGCGTCCGCCTGAGGCGTTGCCTCCGACTTTTCCGTGATGGACAGGACGTATTTATAAGAGCCGCTGACGGGGAAGGAATAAAATTCGGCGTCCGACAGATTTTCCGCGCCGCCGGATTCCAGCACGTTTCCTTCGGCGTCCTTCAGCACATAGCCAGCCAGCGCCGGGTTGAACACGCCGTAAAGCCAGCCGGTCTTCCCCGACGGCCCCAGATCGTACACGGTCGGCCCCGCGATTGCCTCCGGCACGCCGCCCAGGTTCGCTTCGGCGTAGTCCACGGCGATACGGCCAGCCATGGATTCGCCGTCCGAGCGGATGTATCTGTCCCGCAGCTCCTCCACGGAGATGTCGTACAGCCCCGATTCCGTCATGCCGATGATGGCGGCGGCGCTTCCGGCGGCTCCCAGAAGCATCAGGGCACACAGGGCGATGGCAAGGAATTTGAATACAATATTGTATTTCAAATTATTTTCCTCCTTCCATTTTATAGCCCTGTCCCCACACGACCTTCAGATACCGCGGCTCAGAGGGGTTGATCTCGATTTTCTCCCGCAGGTGACGGATATGCACCGCCACGGCGCCCTCGCTGCCCAGCGCCGCCTCCTGCCAGACGGATTCATACAGCACCTTGGTGGAGAATACCTTTCCGGGATTCGCCATCAGCAGGTGCAGAATGGCATACTCCGTAGGTGTCAGGGACACCGGCTCACCCTCCACGGTGACGGTTTTGGTGCGGTCGTCCAGCACGATGCCGCCGATGGTGATGCTGCCGCTGCCCTCCTCCGGGCGGCTGCCCAGCTGGGCATACCGGCGCAGCTGGGAACGCACCCGCGCCAGTACCTCCACCGGCACAAAGGGCTTGGTGATATAGTCGTCCGCCCCCACGTTCAGCCCCAGCACCTTGTCCTCCGTCTCGGACTTGGCGGTGAGCAGAATGATGGGCGCGTTGGAAAATTCCCGGATCTTGGAGGTCGCCGTAATCCCGTCCATCACGGGCATCATCACGTCCAGCAGAATCAGGTGAATGTCGTTGTTTTTCGCGATCTCCACCGCCTGAGTGCCTGTGAACGCCTCAAACAGATTGTACCCCTCGGGGGTCAGGTATATTTTCAGCGCGTTGACGATATCCGGCTGGTCATCGCAAATCAGAACATTGTACATATGGTTTTCCTTCCTCTCGTCATCTTTTTTTCTTATTATATCACCGGCTTCTTTAAGATGAAAGAGGTCTATTTCTTAAAATGGGATTAACATTTGAAAAAGCGCCTTTTGCCAACTTCTGCGCCACATTTTTTCTTGCTATTTCCCCGTTCCCGTTTTATAATTACATCATTCAATTGTTACACCGAAGGAGTTGTTTTCCATGCTGAAAGATTTTTTTACCACTCTGGGAACCGGCGCGCTGAACAAGGTGCTCCACGCCGTTCTCGTGCTGGTCATTGGCCTTCTGATCATTCGCGTCGTCACGAAGCTGCTTCAGGGGGGACTGGAAAAATCCCACCTGGAAAAGGCCGCCCACAGCCTGATCCTGTCCCTTGCCAAGGTGGCCATGTATATCCTGCTGGGTCTGAGCGTAGCCTCCAGCCTTGGCATTGACGTTACCGGCATCGTCGCTCTGGCAAGCGTCCTGACATTGGCCGTTTCCCTGTCGCTGCAGAATATGCTCACCAACGTCATCGGCGGCTTCACCATTCTTTCCACCCACCCCTTCCGCTCCGGCGACTATGTGGAGATCGCCGGGCAGTCCGGCACGGTGCAGGAGATCAACATGACCTACACCCGCCTCGCCACCTTTGACAACAAGCTCATTTCCATTCCCAACAGCGCCGTGGTCGCGGCGCAGATCGTCAACTACTCCGCCGCCGACACCCGTCGGGTGGACATCCCCGTCTCCGCCTCCTACGACGCTCCCACCCAGAAGGTCATCGACGCGCTGGTGCTGGCGGGAACCATGGACAATGTGCTTCTGACCCCCGCCCCCAGCGCCTGCGTGAGCAGCTACGGCGACAGCGCCATTGCCTACACCCTTCGCGTCTGGGTGAAGACCGAGGATTACTGGGACGTATATTTCGCCCTGACCCAGCGGGTCAAGGACGTCTTCGACGAGCAGGGCATCACCATGACCTACCCCCATCTGAACGTACATCTGGATAAGTAAAGCATACCGCCCTCCCAAATGGGGAGGGCGGTACTGTGTGATAATCACATAGATAAAACTTCCAGCAGCGCCATAACGCCGATTCCCGGCAGTCCCAGAAATCCGGCCACCAGCACCGTCACGGCGTTGATGGGGAAATACGCCCCCGTGAATCCCGCGACGGAATTCAGCAGCCACAGGCACAGAAAGCCGCACCCGGAGTGTATACCGACCTTGAAGATCAGCTTCATGGGCATCAGCAGCAGCCGCACCAGCACCAGCGCGACAAGGGCGGGAATGAGCAACGTGACAAATTTTTCCATAGGCACCTCCGAATAATCAGGCTTGTTCCGGTTAAGCTACCTGCGGACAGCAAAGAAACGGGAACCAAACGTGACGACGGTTGCTTTCGCCCATTTCATTTACTGTCAAGTGTGTCGCCGAATGCGCAGCGGTATGACGCGAATTAGGAACTCTGAAAACAAGCTTCTTCTGCTTTCTCGCGGCATCAGACAGAATGTATTTTCTCTTTGATACCCTTTTCTGATTAAAATACTTATTTTAATTAGAAACGAGCGGGCAAAAAAGATTTGCGTTCAGCGATTCCTGCGCAGGGAGAAGGGAACGGCTCTCCTGCGTACATTCTGCCACAGATTTTTTGCGAATAAACGAAAACCGGAGTACAGCTGCGCACGCGATTGGTGCCCTGACTCCGGTTTTTGTACTTGTCCTCTCCCCTGCCCACAACATCCTGTGTCCTGCCAAAAAAAATCTTCGTTTTTCTGCGAAATTCTCTGCCGCCCCGCCGTTGTCCCTGTTGGGAAGCTGTGGTATAATGACGGAAAACGACTTTTTCTGCGAGGCACCGAAATGATAACCGAACCTGTCAAAATTTCCCAGAGCGACATTCGCAGGCTGCTTTCCGCCGCCAATCCGGATGCAGCACTGCTTTACCTTTACATAAACAGCGGCAACCGCCCCGAGGGCGCGGAAGCCGACCTGCATTTCAGCGCCCCCCGCTACGGCTGCGCCGCCGCAACCCTGCGGCAGCTGGGTCTGTGGCCGGAGGACCGCCCCAGCCACATTGCCCCCGGCGAACGTCCCAGCTACTGCGAAAAGGACGTGCTGGACGCCATGGATTCGGACAACACCTTCCGAAGCCTTTACGGCGAAGTGCAGCGTCTGCTGGGTCGGAGCCTGAACACGGAAGAGCTGAAAATTCTTCTGGGCTTTGTGCGCTACTTAGGGCTGACCGCGGACGTGATCTCCCTGCTGGTGTGCTACTGTAAAGAACGCGCTCGACAGAGGGGAAGTCTGCGCAACCCTTCTCTGCGCACCATCGAGAAGGAAGCCTACAACTGGGCGGAACGGGGCATCGACACCGTAGAGGAAGCCGCCGCTTTCATTCAGGCGCAGAACGTGCGCAATTCCCGGCTGTCCCGGCTGATGAACCTGATCCAGATCCGGGGGCGCAGTCTCACCGCCGCCGAGGAGCGCTATGCCCAGAGCTGGCTGGACATGGGCATGGACGACGAGCTGATCTCCATGGCCTACGAACGCACCTGCCTGAACACCGGCGGGCTGAACTGGGCGTACATGAACAAAATTCTCCAGCGCTGGCAGCAGCAGGGCTTCCACAGCGCCGAGGATGTCCGCACCGGCGACCGGAAGACGGGCGTCCCGAAGGGTGCCTCCGGCCAGCTGGGCGAAGCAGAGCTGGAAGCCATTCAGAAAGTATTGCAGGAGGGATAATTCGTGGGATACAGTGCGGAAGTGGTCCAGCGCGCCCGGGCGCGTCTGGCCCAGGCAAAGGAAGACCGGGAGTCGGAAAACAGGCAGCATCTGGCAGAAGCCTACGCCAAAGTCCCCCGCATCCGGGAGATCGATATGCTTCTGCGCCGCACCATGGCGCAGGCCGCTCAGGCGGCCTTTTTGCAGGGTTCTGACGGTCAGGCGCTGCTGGAACAGGCGCGGCGGGAAAACCTCAGCTTACAGCAGGAACGGGCAGCGCTGGCCGCGGCGAATTTCGAGGAAGGCTTCTTGGACGAAAGCCCCATCTGTGACAAATGCGGCGGCAGCGGCTATGTGGGCACTACCATGTGCGAGTGCCTGAGCGAGCTTTGCCGTCAGGAGCAGAAAAAGGAAATTTCCGTGCTGTCCAACAGCCGGGAAACCTTCAGCCAGTTCCGGCTGGACTACTACCCCGACGCCGTTGACCCCAAATACGGCGCCAGCCCCCGCACCATTATGGAGCGGACGCTGAACATCTGCCGCCGGTACGCCGCGACCTTCACCCCCAACGCGGGAAATCTGCTGTTCATCGGCGGGACGGGGCTGGGAAAGACCTTCCTGTCGGCGTGCATCGCCCGGACAGTGACCGACCGGGGCTACAGCGTTGTTTACGAAACTTCCAGCCACCTGTTCTCCAAGCTGGAGCAGGCGAAATTCAGTCCCAGTGATGACACCCGCCGGGAAGCGGCCAAGCTGACGAACAGCGATCTTCTGATTCTGGACGATCTCGGCACAGAGATGCCCGGGCAGTTCGTCACAGCCGCGCTGTACAGCTTACTCAACGACAGAATGATGGCCGTCAAGCCCATGGTCATCTCCACCAACCTGAATGTGGACGAGCTGAGCCGCCGCTACTCCCCCCAGATCGCGTCCCGGCTCCACGGTGACTTTCAGCGTCTGACCTTCGTGGGAAACGACATTCGGGTACTGAAAAACAGAGGTTTATGATGAAAACAGGTATTTTATTCGATTTGGACGGCACGCTTCTGGACACGCTAGCCGACCTTGCCGGCAGCGTCAACCACGTTCTTGCATCCTTTGGCTATCCCCAGCGCACGGTGGCGGAAGTCCGCCAGTTCGTGGGCAACGGCGCTGCCCGTCTGATTGCTCAGGCCGTCCCGGAGGGTGCGAACCCCGCCCCGGTGCTTGCGGCGTTCCAGCCCTATTACAGCGCCCACTGCCAGATCAAGACCCGCCCCTACGTGGGCATTCCGGAAGCACTGGCCGCGCTCCGGGAGCGCTACCCCCTCGCCATTGTTTCCAACAAGCCGGACGCGGCGGTCAAAACCCTCTGCGCCGACATTTTCCCCGGCATTTACGCCCGTGGGGAAAGCCCTGACTGTCCCCGTAAGCCCGCCGCGGACATGGTTTGCAAGGCCATGGCATCCATCGGCGCCGATACGTGCATCTACGTCGGCGACAGCGACGTGGACGTCCTGACGGCGAACAACGCCGGTGTCCCCTGCCTCAGCGTTCTCTGGGGCTTCCGGGGCAGAGCCTGCATGGAGGCAGTCGGCGCGAAGCATTTCTGCGAATCCCCCGCGCAGTTGGTCGCGGAGATAGAGGAGATCATCCATGGCAAATGAATTTTACGCCCTGATGGGCCGTATGCGCTACATAACCCGCTGGGGTCTGATGCGCAACACCTTTTCCGAAAACATTTCCGAGCACAGCCACATGACCGCGGTGCTGGCCCATGCTCTGGCGCTGATCCGCCGGGACATTCTGAACCTCCCCGCCCCCGACCCCGACCGCTGCGCCGTGGCGGCGCTGTACCACGACGCTTCGGAGATCCTGACCGGCGACCTGCCCACGCCCATCAAATACTACAATCCGGACATCAAAACCGCCTACAAAGAGGTGGAGCGCATTGCGGGCAACCGTCTGCTGGATATGCTCCCCCCCGAGCTGCGTTCCAGCTACACCCATTATGTGCTGGAGGACGACGCGGAGCTGGAACCCTTCGTCAAGGCCGCGGACAAGCTGTCCGCCCACATCAAGTGTCTGGAGGAGCAGAAGGCAGGCAACACAGAATTTGACTCCGCGGCGCAGCAGACTCTGGACGCGCTGAAAGCCATGAACAGCCCTGAGCTGGAATGGTTTCTAAACAACTGTCTGCAAGCCTTCACGCTGAATCTCGACCAGCTGTAAACACTTGACGGTTGACGGAAAATATGCTACCATAGGCTGTGTCGATGTGCTGACATTTGTTATGTAATTTTATATCCCCCGTCATGGGGGGACATGCCGCTGTGGTGGAATAGGTAGACACCCGAGACTTAAAATCCCGCGGGCCGGATGCAGCACCCAATCCGAATTGTGCTTGCAAACAGCCAACTTTTTGACTTTTTCTTTCCTCTGTTTTGGAGCATCCCTCCAAAACATCCCTCCAACTTCATATCCCTTCATTTGGAGGGATTGAATACGCCGCTATGATGGAATGGTAGACATAGTGGACTTAAAATCCCCTGGGCCGAATCCAGCACCCAATCCGAAAAGTACTTGCAAACAGCCAACTTTTTGAAATTTGATTATCTCTGTTTTGGAGCATCCCTCCAAAACATCCCTCCAACTTCATATCCCTCCATTGGAGGGATTGAATACGCCGCTATGGTGGAATAGGTAGACACCCGAGACTTAAAATCTCGTTCTGGTTTCCAGAGTACCGGTTCGAGCCCGGTTAGCGGCACCATTCTCTTAATGCTCAGAGCAGTTTATTGCTCTGAGCATTATTTTTTTAGGCAAAATAGAGAGAATCGCATTGGCAGAGGACAGCTTGTTATTCTCATCCAAGTGTGTATAAATATTAGCTGTCGTTCCGATTGTACTGTGTCCAAGCCATGCTTGGATCTCTTTAAGGCTAACGCCTTGTGCGAACAGAAGAGAGGCACATGTGTGTCGAAGATCATGAAAGCGTATCCTCGGCATATTGTTGGCTTTCAACACTGACGCAAAATGTGAGGTAAGGAATCAGCTCCTGATCTTCGACCTCCAAATCCTCCGCCCACAATCGGTCAAGCAGCATTTGCCGAGTAAAAACCTTTCCCTGATTTTCAAGCATAAGCCTAAGAAGCGCAAACTCTTTGCTGGTCAAAACAACCTCGTTTCCGCCTTGATATACATGGAATCCATCAACATCTATACTCAGCTCTTTATAAGTAAGCAGGGATGGATTTTGATTTTCCGCAGTCCTACGGCGAAGAATAGCCGCAATTTTGCACAGCAGGATTCTGGGCGAAAAGGGCTTTGGAATGTAATCGTCAATCTGCTGTTTGAACCCCTTTAGTTGGTTTTCTTCGTCCGAGAGCGCAGTAAGCATAATAATCGGAACTTGCGACTTTTGGCGAATGACCTCACATACACCATAGCCATCAATCTTGGGTAGCATGATGTCCAGCAGGGCAAGGATTCCTTTGGCTTTGAAGGAAATGGTGTTGTCTCTGAGGTGGTAATTGCTCATGGTGGTATAGCTGGCGTTCTTTTCTACACGGAAAACAGGGATAGGCAGCACCTTCTTCCTACACAGCGGCAATCTGGCATCTATGCAGACTCGCGGATGCGGCTGGCAAGGCGCATGAACAGGAGTTTACCGTTGGGGGTAATCAGGGTGTGGTGGGCAATCTGCCCGTACCCATAGTAGGAGTCCTTCACGATGAACAGCCCCTCGTTGGACTTCTTGGCGTAGGGCATCAGGTAGCCCTTGGCAGTCCTGTACAGGTACTTGTTCTTCAGCATCCACGCGATGAACTGCTTTTCGGGCACCTGAATCTCCTTGGCGGTGGTCCGAATGTTGGTGCAGTCCTCGGCGGTGATAAAGGAATCGAAATACTCCACCTTGGGTTTTGCAGCTTTTACTTCGCCTTCCAGCCGCATCCGCTGACCGCGTTCCTTCAGCATGTCAGATGTGACCTTGTAGATGATGTCAGGCTCGTTCATCAACTCATTCAGGAGATTGTCGGTCATGTAGCCGCCGGTCTTGCGAATACAGGGCAGCACTTCTTCAAAGACCCAGTGTTCAAACTTCTCTGCGGAGGGCAGCTTGCTGTGGATGATCAGCCGGTACAGATCTCCCTCGGGAATGTAGGACAGGCTCTGAACACCGCCCGGAGTAAGGGTGTCGCGTTTCGCGACACCCTTGCAGTGCCGCTGCAACGCAGCTCTGGGGTTGGAGTAGCCGAGTGCAACTGCCGCATCATTGGCACAGAAGAGATACTTGTCGCCCTCCCGCAGAATCCGCATCTGGCCAAATTCGGGGTTGTCAAACACTTCGAGGCTCAGTGGTTCGTTTTTGCTCATGTTTCATCCTTTCTTTTCGAGGCTGTTTCGGTGGCTCGATCACCGTGAAATGGTCTTGCTTTCCCGTAGAAAAAAAGAGCGGCTACCAACCACCGAGGAATCTCGGAAGTTCATAACCGCTCTATGTATGTGTTCTCAAGCAGCACCATATAGACAGCACTCCGTAAGCCGGAGTGCCTGTCTACACCTTGGTGCTGTCTATGCTTATTTACTTGGAAATGTGGTAGCTGCGCAGAATATCCTTTAATTTCCGCATATTCTCCAGCAGAATCTGCCGCTCATTTTCAGAGCAGTCAAAAAGGATATTCTGTTCCTCGGAGTTCATATTGCTGCCTGTCACAAGAAGATTATTTGCAAGCAGCTCATCCGCCGAGACATTCAAGGCATTTGCAATGTTGATAAAGGATTCCATACTGGGAATTCTTTCTCCACGCTCCAAATAGCTGATGTGAACCCGGCTCACCTGCGCCAGCTCTGCCAGTTCTTCCTGCGAGATTTTGTTTCTTAATCTGTGATATTTCACCCTGGACCCGATACTTTCTATGTCGATCACTGAGACTTTTACCTCCTTATTCAAAACACCAAGGTGATCGACTGTATCGGTTTCTGGCTCTTCGATTCTGGGGAAGGATGCAAGATTGCACCATTTTTGATGCTCCCCGGTGTGTTGCAATCTTGGTTGAAATGTAACCGACAGTTACATCTCCGAGAAAATGTAACCGTCAGTTTGTGGAGTAAATGCAAGATTGCAATTATAATATTTCCATCATATTTCATAGGTAGCATCTTTAGGCCGCTCAGAGAGGAGGTAGCTGAATGATTGATATGTGCGACGGAAAATTGAAGCTGTATTCCGGGGTCACCGAAACGGCTGTTGACTGGCTGTGGTATCCGTTCATCCCGTATGGGAAGCTGACATTGCTGCAAGGTGATCCCGGATGTGGAAAATCCACCTTGATGATGAACCTTATAGCAGCGGCATCCAGCGGGAACTGTTCACCAGACGGGAAGAAACTCAAAAAGCCGCTTCATGTCATCTATCAGTGTTCAGAGGACGGTATCAGCGACACAATCAAGCCCCGACTGTTGAACGCTGGCGCTGATTGTAATAATGTCGCGTTTTTGGACGAGGAAACGGACTGGATCACGCTGAATGACGAAAAGATTCGCAGGGCAATCGCTGACTTTAACGCAAAGCTCCTTGTAATAGACCCTGTTCAGGCGTATCTGGGAGAAACGGATATTGCCAGCGCGGCGGCCATGCGAAAAGTGCTTCGCCAACTAGCAGCCTGGGCTGCTATGTATGATTGTGCGGTTGTGTTGATAGGACATCTCAATAAGAAACAGAGTTCCAAAGACCTGTACCGGGGCCTTGGGAGCATTGACCTTGTTGCAGCTGCCAGAAGTGTTCTGCACATCGAACGCCTGCCGGAGGATGAGGATATTGCAGTCATTCATCATGTCAAAAGTAGTTTGACCCAAAAGAGCAAGGATGTGTACTTCACACTGGATTCCAATCATCGGGTGGAATGGCTGGAGCAGCCTTTTGAAGTTCCGCCAGACAAGTCTACAAAACAGATGATCGCAACGAGTATTCTCAAAATGCGATTGGCAAACGGCCCAGCCAAGGCGACGGATATCCTTGAAGAACTGAAAAAAGAGGGCATTGGCGAAAGAACCATTCATCAGGTAAAAAAGCAGTTGGAAATCCGTTCGGTAAAGCGTGACACCGCGTGGTATTGGCTTCTGCCAGAGTCCGAAAGTGGAAGGTGAGTACATGTCGAGGGATCAGGTGAAAGAAGAACTTCGCCAGGTATATCAGAGAGCGGAAGCACGCTATCAAGCGTATATCCCAGCAAAACCAAAGGTCAATCTGTATGGAGACGAGCATGTTTTTCGCGTCTGCGCCTACTGTCGTGTTTCTACGGAAAACGATGAGCAGCTTTCTTCCTTTGAGTTGCAGCAATCCCATTATAAACAGCTGGTGATGGATCATCCCAACTGGGAACTGAAACACATATACGCTGACGAAGGCATTTCCGGCACTTCCCTTAAAAACAGGGATCAGTTCAATGAGATGATTGCTGCATGCAGGCGGGGAGAATACGATCTCATTGTAACCAAAAGCGTATCACGGTTTGCCCGAAATCTGGTTGACTGCATTTCTCTTATTCGTATGCTGAAAGGCCAAGTGCCGCCGGTTGGCGTTTTCTTTGAAACGGACAATCTCTATACTCTGGCAGAGAATACAGAGTTTATGCTTTCTTTCCTTGCTACTTTTGCGCAGGAAGAATCGGTGAAGAAAAGCGAGGCAATGAACTGGTCATTACAGCAACGCTTCAAAGATGGAAAGCTCCTGACCCCTGCGCCGCTGGGATACGACCGGCAGAAAGATGTGACAGGCAGATACATCAAGTATGCACCGCTGATCGTGAATGAATCGGAAGCGAAAATCGTTGTATTCATATATGATGCCTATCTCACGGGATGGTCCATGGAGCAGATTGCATTATTCCTGAAAGATATTGGCGTAGAAACGAAAGCGGGCGGCACGGATTGGAATGCCGGCTCTATTGGCTATATCCTGACCAACGAACGATATTGCGGTAATGTCCTGACTTGGAAAACCTTTACCGCAGACCTGTATGAACACAAACACCGAAAAAACAGGCAGGACAGAGACCAATATCTCTATACCGACAAGCACACCGCCATTATCCCGGAAGAAAAGTTTGAAGCCGTTCAGGTACTGATGGAGAACAGAAAACACCATGTGCGCGGTGGCTTGCCCGTTATGCATGTCATTGACGAGGGTATCTTCCGGGGGTTCATTCCCATCAATCATCATTGGGTCAATGACGACCCCGGCACTTACTACGATATTTCCAATAGTGTCCGGCAGCAGCCCAATAGAGCGAAACGGATTGAAAAATCATCCCTGAGTGCGTTTGATTTGCAAGGCTATCAGGTAGTAAGGGGGCAGTTCCTTCAAATTCGTTATGAGGGGCCAACGCTGAATATCACAAATGAGCGAATCGCGTTCAACAAATTCTGTATGCAGAAGTTTGACAGCGTTGCTTATGTCCAGCTGCTTCTCCATCCAGCGGAAAGAAAGCTGGCGATCCGCCCCTGCCGGGAATCCGATGCCCACAGTATTCGGTGGAGACCCGACCCAGAGAAACCGCTATACAGCAAAACACTGAACTGCCAGCATTTTGGGAATGCACTCTACTCTATCATGAAGTGGAACCCGGACTACACCTACAAAGTGCGTGGGACATGGGCAAGCCGCCGGGGGGAGCAGATCATTGTGTTTAACCTGCCCAATGCTGTCCCTGTCATGCTGATTCCGGCAGATGATGGTGGTGAGGAAGCAAAGCAGAAAAAGCGAATCACGCTATGCCCGGAGGAATGGGAAAATGATTTTGGCGATGAGTTTTACGAACACACAGTAGAGAATGGCTTTTACTACATAGCACCCAATACCGAGTGGCACTCGCAGGCCAGAAGCGTAGTCGCTCCCGGTGTTGAGCAGTATATGGGGCCAAGTCAAGAACAACTACAAATGACAATCGACGATCTTTTGAGAGGAACGAATAAAATAGATGGAAACAAAGGAAATTGAACACTATTTCGCAGACAGCACCATCCTTCAGGAAAATCCCGAGGAAGCGGAAGAACTGGTCAATCTTGCCGGATATCAGGTGACAAAGGCGGAATTGTTTGCGCACACAAGAGAGCCGGCTATTACAATCTGGGACAGCAGAATCAAGTTCAACATGGCATGTCTACGCCGTTTTCCGGGAGTAACACACATCCAGATTCTAATTCATCCAGAGCAGAAACGGCTTATCATCCGCCCCTGCGCCCCGGATGCCCCGGACTCCCTCCGCTGGGCCAGAGGCGGCGGGGAAAAGGAGCTTTCCAATCGAGATCTTCTGTGCAAAATCTTTGCGGCAAAAGTCTTTGACTTGATGGGCTGGAACCCTCAGTACCGATACAAGATGATGGGAAAGCCAGCTGTTTGTGATTCGGAAATGCTGTACCTGTTCAAACTAACGGACTTTGAGCTGTTTGTAAACGGGAAAAAGTCGAAGTCCTACCTTCCGGAGGATTGGCGCAATTACTTTGGAACCCCGGTGGATGAGCACGAAGATTCCTACAAGATCAATTTAGCAGACGGATATATCACAACCAACAAAACATAGGAGGTAGTAACCAATGAGTCAATTTATTCCGATCGAAGAAATGAGCCTGGACGGATATCAGATTGTAAATGCCGGCCTGTTCCATCATCCCGCAAGGAAGTGTGAGGCGACATGCACGGTATGGCCTTCCAGAATCTCTTTTAACAAGCTGGCTCTGGAAAAACTGCATTACTGTGATTACATCAAAATTCAGGTGAATCCCACCACAAAGTGCCTGCTTGTTTGTCCGGTAACTTCATCTGACAAAGACGGCATTCGCTGGATCAAAGGAGAAAAGGAAAAGTTCCTGCGTAATCTGGAATCAAAGGCTTTTGGCGAGCAGTTATACCAGAAGTGGAATCTGGACCCGGACTATACTTACAGATCGGTAGGGCATTTGGTGACAGTGAATCAGAAAGTGATGATATTGTTTGACTTCAGCCATCCCGAAGTGTGGAAGACCTGCAAGTCAGAGGGTACTGCATGAGCAAAACCCATCTCTCGTTCTACCTCAAAGCAAATCGAATCCATATATTTGTAGACGCTCTGCGGTTAATCGGGTCTCCAGCCAACATTTGTTTTATGATCGGAGAAAACGGAAAAACGCTGATTCTGAAACCATATCCGAAGAAAGATTTTCATTCCCATCGCGTTTCGGCGGAAGTCTACAAGGGCAAAAGGAGCATGGAGATCAGCAGCCTGCGGCTTTGCAGAATCATGTCGGAAATGCAGCAGTGGAATACCAGCTACTCTTACCGGGTGCCGGGAGTTATCATGCCCCGGCAGCAGATATGTGTTTTCTATCTCGATCAGGCGGAGCCAATCAAGCCCGTGTAAAAAGCTGCACCACCATTTCATGTGATACTGCTCCTCACGCCGCTATCACTATAACACCATCCGAGGCTTGCAACAACACTTCATTTCATTCGACTATTTTTTGTTGACTTAATATCACCGTGGTGATATTATAAAGAAAAAACGAATGGGAGGAACTGCCGATGGAGAAACTGATAACGCTGTATCATGGTTCGGAGCAGCTTGTGGAGGAGCCGACTTTTGGAAAAGGGAAAAAGAACAATGACTTCGGCTTGGGCTTCTACTGCACGAAAAGTGAAGATCTGGCAAAGGAGTGGGCCGTGTCCTCTCTCCGAAACGGATTTGCCAACCGCTATACACTGGACACGGAGTATCTGAACATTCTGAATCTGAACAGCCCCGATTACACCATTCTGAACTGGATCGCGGTCTTGGTGGAGCATCGTCTGTTTTCCATCAAGACCCCTGTGGCCCGGAGGGCCAAGTGCTATCTGATTGACCATTTCAGCGTGAATGTAAACGCCTACGACCTGATCACCGGCTACCGCGCTGACGATTCCTATTTTGACTATGCAGAATCCTTCTTGAACAACGGAATCTCTGTGGAGCAGCTTGCAAGGGCTATGCGCTTGGGAAAACTGGGGGAGCAAATCGTCATCAAATCTCAGTTTGCATTTTCGAGACTCCATTATGAAGGCTTTGATGTGGCAGAGAAAGAGAAATACTATGTCCTCCGCAAAGCAAGAGACGATGAAGCGAATCAGCTTTATCTTGACATGCTGGAAGAGGAGAACGATGGCCTGTATATTCAGGACATTATGAGAGGAGGTGTCCTCAACGATGACCCACGCATACCAAGAAATCTATCTGAGTAAGGCCCAATCCATATTGGGGGATGCCTTTGACTATGCGATCAATATTTGCATCATTCCTGGAGACAGCTTTGTAAAACTATTTGTTGCCAGCACGATCAGCAGGCGAATGGAGAATGGCGAACCGGACTATCTGGCTGGGAAAAGCGGCATTGAAGTGGCAATGGATATTCTTGTGGAAACAACCGGAAAAGCGCCGGAGGCTTTGCCGCAGGACCACTATGGCCGTTCCAGAGAATACTGGATCGGCTGGGCAGTCGCGTATTATCAGTGGTTTTCCGGCAGAAGGTACAGCGACATCTTCAAGGCAGTTACCTTTGAAGACTTGCAGAAGATGTACTACACCCTCCACGAAGCGGACATTACAAAATTTGCAGGTCTTATGGATGCCCGGATGCGGGAGTTCTTTACCGACACCAATTTGAAGCGTATCCGCACTGCCTACGGCTGCACACAGGCAGAGCTGGCCAAGCGATCCCAGGTCAGTCTCCGTTCCATCCAGATGTACGAACAGCGCAACAAGGACATCAACAAAGCCAGCGCCGAAACCGTTCTCAGGCTTTCCAGAGTTCTTGGATGTACAATGGAGGATTTGTTGGAAAAGTAACCGGCATTGCAGTAAGAAAACCACATCAGCCATCCATGGGTCGGTTGATGTGGTTTTGGACATTATATTGGATATCCATCAATGGTGTCGCGTTTCGCGGCACCCTTCAATTCATGATACTTCATGTTCGTGAGTGCAGCACTGAGTATTTCTTCCCCATGGTATCTTGGATTCAGCCAATCAGCAGCTGCCTCCCGAGGCAGGATGACGGGCATCCGGTCGTGGATCATGGCAATATCGTCAGACGGAGTGCGGGTAAGAATCGTGAATACTGGCAGATTATTTTCAAAGCGGTAGATCCCTGCCAACAGCATACCACTGGATTCTTTTGGCGCAATCACGTATTTTGCCTTCCCGTCAGGCGTGTCCTGCCATTCAAAATAGTGAGAAGCCGGAATCAGGCACCGGCGATGTGCCATGCCGTCTGCAAAGATGGCCTTTTGCGCGGCGGTTTCGCTGCGGGCATTGAACAGCAGTTTCCCATTCGGAAGGTGATACCCCCAGAACATTCCAAAGGGTTGGGGCTTCAACTCCCGGTTGCTGGCAATCACCGCAGCCACATCTCCGGGACTCACCTCGCCGGTTTTGACGGTCACATTTCTGCATTCCAGATTCTCTATGACTTTACGGAGCATGGCGATTTCGCTGTCCTCGGGAACATAAAACCTGCCGCACATAAAACCACCTCCGGGTCAGTATCGTAAAGCAAAAAGGGCCGGTCACCCAACCGCCCCAACACTACCATCATAGCACAGCACAGTATCAGCGTCAACAGAAACTTGCAGGGAAGTTGCGATTTCTCCCGGTTATACAGAAATTGCAGTATTATTTTATCACATATTCCGTCTTGTAATCCGCAGCTTTTCATAGTATCATGTAGATACAGAAAAGGAGTGAGTCCAATGATCATGTAACTCCAGGATACCTGAGGAAGGATATCCGATCTGTAGAAAGCGAGGTCAAATCGACGATGCTAGATGCCAAGAGTGAATAACAACCCTCAGTATTGGAAGGACGATACTGAGGGTTGTTATTTTCCCTATTAGCACATCGTATATGGACCAAGACGAAACAAAGGTGAAGAAAATGAAGTATATTCTGTACCGTTCCTTTGGGGACTTGGACAAGGACATCAAAAAGCACGAACTGGTTGCCGTGGAGATTGGCGGGAGTATCGACGAAGTGACCAATGCACTCATCAAGGATGTAGCGGAGGATCTGGCAGAAATGCCTGAGTATGCGCACTGTGAGATCGCCGCCTATGCACCCGAGCTGATTCACAACTTCCGGCGTGTTAAACGGTATCAATATGAAATGCAGGGAATGGTTTCTCCTCCTCGTGCAAAGGAGAACATTCTGATCGACTACGGGATTGTGGAAACCGAGGAGTGAGAAACAACCCTCAGCTCTTGTTAGCGATACTGAAGGTTCTCTATTTGCCCAAACGGCATATCGGTTTTGGAATCAAAGGGTGTCGCGTTTCGCGACACCCTTGCTGACCGGCTATGCCTCCTCTGAATCGGCAGTTTGGCTATCCAGCCATCTTCTGACCTTATAGGCGGATTCGGCAACCATCTTGATATCCTCCAGAGGCAGCCGAAGCAGTTCCCTGTAAAGCCTGTCCATTTTCATGCCTTTATCCGCTTCATCAACATAGAAGAGAACCTGCGGGCAAATTTCCAGCGTATGAATGATTTCCGTGAGCAGATCATACGCGATATTGCCCTGACCGCTTTCTATCTTGCGGACAGTGCGGATATCGATGTCTAACTCATCAGCCAGATACTCCTGATCCCATTCTTTTTCTTCACGGGCTTGCTTGGCGAGCAACCCCAGAAACTGTTTCGCATAATTCAAATCATAATCCACAAGCGAACACCTCTGCTTTCAGTATAGCAGATGGTTCAAAACATTTCATTTCATATCTGCCTGTATTTTGCCGCTCTGAATACCACGACCCTTCTTACATTGGATCATCGCACCATCGCCTGTTCGGTGCTACACAATCATAATAATCATCATAATTATCATAATCATCCCAAAAATTGGGGTTGCATTCAGAGGGATCGATTGGATTGCTGATGGCCTCCTTGGGGATTGCTTCTGTTAACAGCCAGACAAGGTTGAGAGCGCAATCAGCCCTCTCAGTGCGCTGGTGCTCATGATTGAATTCATAAAAGGCGATACTGGCGAGGCCATTGATCAGTTCACTTACATCTTGTAAGGATTGGAGTCTCAGATCGACCTCTGTAATTCCAAACTCCTTCTTGAGGAAGTAACGCTGCTCTGCTGTGATTTTCAAAATGATAGGTCCCCATACTGTAGGGTCAATCATGGTATATACCTCCTAATGAGTTTTGTTGATTTACGCTTCGTTTTGGGGATATGAAAAAGGGTGTCGCGTTTCGCGACACCCTTTCGAGAAAAGCATATTGATTTCTGTTATGGTATTTGAGCCTTGAGGATTTGTCTGTACTTTGCGTAATGGCTACTCAGAACATAGTCGATAACGCACTGCTTTGGGATGTGGTACTCGCCACGAATTTTGAAGCTCTTAACAGTTTTGTTTTGAAGCAGCCGTCTGGCCTGAACCTCTCCCAAACCGCCGAGCATTTTGCGAAACTCGTTTAGGGTTACGACATCGTCGTACTGGCTCCAGTAGGCTTCGTAGTATTTTCTGCTCTGCATGAAATCTCCTCCTTGTCTGGTAAGCTTTGGGGTGCATATCCGCTCAAAGATCCCTCCAACTCATCAAAATCCGCATCAAATCTTTTCAAATGTCTATTCGCGTCTTCGATGCCGGTTTCCAAAGAAATCCGAACAATTCAATTAGAAATTCGAATTGGATGGCATAATTGCGGTGAAATACCGTCATAAATACTGGCAGCTTGAGGTTGCTATCTTACGCTACTGTAGGAATAAGGGATAGCACTTAAAATCTGCCGAAGAGTGATCTTCGTACCGGTTCGATTCCGGTTAGCGGCACCATCTGGAATCTCAGAGCAGGTTTTCTGCTCTGAGATTCTATTTTTCTGGCAAAATGTAAAGAATTGCGTTTGCGGACGACAGCTTATTATTTTCGTCCAGATGCGTGTAAATATTAGCGGTTGTACCTATTGTGCTGTGACCAAGCCATGCTTGAATTTCTTTTAAGCTGACGCCCTGGGAAAACAAAAGTGAAGCACAGCTGTGCCCTTACGGTATAATTACGACAAACCGGGAAAGCCCTGAATTACCAACGGTTTTTGGGATTCTGCGCCCTGATTCTTCGTCCTT
>ERZ809224.237-NODE-237-length-57311-cov-15.633838_pt1 | contig 57311 bp, 52 predicted proteins | sample MGYA00520513_ERZ809224 | MGnify/ENA primary metagenome ERZ809224 (study PRJEB31576, sample SAMEA3212658) | Homo sapiens | biome: human-gut; feature: human gut; material: fecal | place: Sweden | collected 2012 ... | reverse complement strand
GACGCTACAAGAATCTAAGGAATCCCACGGTTTTAACCGTGGGAGTATGTCAAATAACGATAACCGCTTACGATACCGTACAGACTGTAAATCTTGCTATAATCATTTACAAAAGTCAGGAATCAGCTCGCCCTTTGTATTCATGGAAAGAAGTCCATCGATACAGTTTGTGAGAACCTGCAATTCCTTTGCGTTCTGCGCATTCTGTACGCAGAATGTCTCCATCTCATTCACAGCAGTCTGATAAGTATAATAGGAAGTTAACCCCTCTGTCTCATCAGCCATTGCCGTGATCGGTGTCATCGATGCTGTCATCGCCGCTGCAAGCGCCAATGCAAGTGCTTTGTTTTTTCTCATAATCTGCTCCTTTCGCTGCCCAAGGGCTGCCCTTTACTGCCTAATTACAAAAAAGAGCAAAGGAAATCAAGGTCTTGTGTAATCACCATTGATTATCCTTTGCTTTTATTTTTTTGTTATCTAGCTGTTTTTTATTATATTATTCAACGTTTTAGTTGTCAAGCACTTTTTCACTTTAGTTTAATAAAACTGTGAAGTGGTATTACAGTTCACATAGCTAGTCTACAAAAGCCGTAAACTGTAACAAAGTGATGATTTTTCATCTTACATATACAGACTCATGCTTTGTCTTGTAATACATTGCCCTCGACACCTTATTTTTCTCCAGATATCCATTTTGCACAAGATTTTCCAGAACCTTTTTTCGCAGATATGAAGAATCTCTCACACCGAGATAAGCTGCTATCTCCGAAACCTTGCGTGCGCGATAATAGCAAAATGACAACACCTTCTCGTCAAAATCTGTGCCTTCTGGAACTGGTGCAAATTCAATAATTGGAATTGCACTTTCCTCTATGCCATCAACATATGTTAAGTCTGGCAGCACTAGTGTAAAATGATCAGATGCTGAAGAAATAAACGGCCGATGCTTCTCGTCTGCATCTTTATAATCCTCCACAATCTTATCAAATCCTGTTCCTGCTGCTTCCATCACATTGCAGGACACTAACACAGAACAAATTAGTTCGTTTCTTCTCTTTGAAATAATTCCAGATAAATCGTATGTTTTTCCTAGCTTTTCTCCCCTGTAAAAACCTCCTGGAGACGAAATTTCCAAACGATCCCTAAACAAATCTACTTGAATCTGAGTCCCATCAAGAAAATAATCACGGTGAGCTACAGCATTGATAATTCCCTCAAACAATGCCCTCTGTGGATATGCATCAATATTTTTTCTGCCATCCTTTTGTTTTATCACTGAATGATTCATTCGCTGTAAAACAAATTCTGTCATATATTTAATTGAAGAAATAAGATCTCCCTGAAAACGGTTAATGGTTACAATCCGCTCACTGCCTTTTGTAAATCCTGAAAAAACAGAACACTGTACTTGCGTTTTTCTTCCATCATATCCATCTTGAAACAGTACAGCACCATTTGCCAAAAAACCATTCTCATCATAAAAGCCCATAGAGCGAAGTGCCTTTTCGGCAATTTCCTTTCCATTATTATGCTCGGAATAAAACTCATGCAAAATGTGAAACTTATCTGCCTCATATTTCTCATCAGATGCTAAAATATCGTATTGTGTATTTTTGCTTTTCACACTCATTTCTATAATTTCCTCGTAGGTTGCACCATTTGTAAAGCCATCCCTTCGCATGAAAATAGATGGAATATTTTTATATTTTAATATGACTGGCTTTACAACTGACTCTGGAATATTTACCCGAATCACAAAGCGCTCATTTCCTTTTACTTCATAGGAAAGGAAGGAAATCTTCATCTGCGGTCTAGGTGACAGATGTTCATTTACCTGATTATTGAAATAATTACGCTCATTGTCAGCCTCAGTACGACTAAATCCAATTAATTTATTAGTCTTATCCTCTACGCCAATATAAAATTCTCCACCTAGTGCATTCGCAAAACCTGCAATACTTTTCAGCCATCCTACTACATCTTCTCTATTTAGTCTGCTTTTACATTCAAATTTATCATTTTCTAGCTGTACGTTTCCAATAAGCTCTTCCAAATACATGCGTTCACCTCCAAAATAGCATCAAGCTTGTTTTAAAACTTCAATGTCATTTCAATTTTACTTCAAAGTCACTTCAAAGTCAACTTCAATATCACTTCAAACAAGCTTCAATCTACTTTGAACTACTTTTCTGCGATCTGGTGATCGATCATCTTTCCCTTGTCAAAATGGAAAATCTCATTGCAAAGGACACGGATGTCCTCGCTGCTGTGGCTGGCGACAACGATTAGCTTCCCCTCTTCTCTTTGCTTTAGAAGAATCTGGTACATTTCCTGCACGCCATCGTTATCTAAGCCTGACAATGGCTCGTCCAAAAGAAGAATATCTGGGTGCTCCATTAGTGCCTGCGCTAGTCCAAGGCGCTGACGCATACCGAGTGAATATTTTCCTACATGCTTCTTACTCTCTGGGTCAAGTCCAACAAGACGAATCGCATTTTTAATATCTTCATCGGAAATCTTATGACGAATTGATGCAAGCATCTTCAAATTGCGAAAGCCTGAGTAACCTGGCAAAAATCCTGGATTTTCAATAATGGCTCCAATATTATCTGGCGCATCAATATCTTTTCCAAGTACTTTACCGTCAATTGTAATTGATCCGGATGTTGGCGAAACGAAACCCAAGATATGCTTCATCAACATTGTTTTTCCGGAGCCATTTCGTCCAACAAGACCGTAAATCTTTCCTTTTTCCAGAGTCATGCTAATATGCGAAAGGACTTCTACACCATCAAAGCTCTTTGTCAAATCTTTTATTTCGATCATTCTACGTCCTCACTTTCTCTTTTTGATCACTCATTATTGGTCGTTATTTCCCTGTAAATCCGTTATCATGATTCGTTTACTCTGATAATAGATTGCCACAAAAGATGCCAACAACAAAATTGCATACAGAGCTGAAACTGCTGGAATCGTGAGTGCCCGATGCGCCTGTACAGAATCTAGTGACTCTACGCTTGTCCAGCAGACAGGAGAAAAATATTGAAGCCAATAATTTTTAGGCCATGCAAGCCACATCAATATCGGATCAAGAAAAACAATGATTCCACTCACAGCTAGTCCCCACAATATATTTTTGCTAATTAAGCTAACCAAATACAAAATCATACCAAGCAGTGTAAAGGAAGCCCATGCTGTCAAAAACGTATAAAGTGTTGCTCCACTTGGATATAGATATTTTACAACTATAATTGGAATAACCGTTGGATATAATTGAGCTAATTGCTCTTTACTCATCTGTGAGGTTCCATAAATAAGATCCGCTGCTGCTCCATCCCAACTGTCCCTCAAGGAAAGAATTGGAACGGCTACCAGTGCTGCGCAAACTGTAATAAATGCGATGTAAACAAGTGAAACTGCTGCTATGTACAGACAAGTACCAATGCACCAACCAGAGCGTTTGCTCCTCATGATTGCATATGGTGTAATCGGATAATAAAATGGTGCATCACAGAGTAACAAAATAAGCCCAATATGAAAGTACATTTTCGGTGTTCCTATTGAAATCTCCGTACTTCCAAATAGTAACGGAAGAAGAAGTGGTGTAGATACTACACCATTATCTAGTCCGTACTGCAAAACAGGTTTCAATGTATTAAAAACAATAAGTGCAGTAAATAAAAGAATAAATTTTACTCTAAAGTCCCGTCTCCAACAATTAAAATTAATGGAAGTAACTGCCATTGAACGTTTAAATAAGCCCATGTTTTTTCCTCCATTCTAGTCTTCTCGCAAAGAAAAATGCACAAAAAGCATATATGGTCAGCGGATACAGCATCCCCCATAAAAACATAATTCTATGAGATACTGTACTTCCCCAAGTTGATGACATAGAAATCAATCCGAGTATACTAAATATACTTCTACTCGGAATATAAGAGACTGCCACATAAAATACCAGTCCACATGTTCCTACTGCCACAAACAAATTTGCCTGATATACCGATAGCAACAAACCAATACCACTACATGCCACTGTAATAACACCAAACTGAAGTGCCATCATAATTAGATAAAAAACTGGATGTCGTACTGCAAAGGCTCCGTAAAAGAATCCTTCCACATAACTTCCTACTAATGGCATCCCTCCGAAAAGACAAAGAATACTATAGAGTCCAAAAGATACTAACATTCCTAAAATAATCGCCAAGCAGTTAACTGCAAACCTCGTTAATGTATATGATGTAATTGTTGTTCTTGTAAAAATAGACCGAATATATCGACTTTGCATATCACTACAATAACTTCCCGTATAGAGTCCGCCTAGCAAAAACACTACTACTATTTTAAATTTATCAAATGCTAAACTTTTTGCTAGTGTATCAACTGGTCCGCTATATCCTGGAACATCCCCCCATCTCGTATACATTTTTAAATCATCCCATGTTGAAATAATCAATACTATCAACACACCAAGCACAACCGCGCAAAATTTTTTGCAGAAAATACTTCTTTTCAAATCCATGCGAAAACAATTTGACATATCGTTACCTCACTCTAATCTTGTTTCCAATAATCAGCCACAAACCCACTTACTGCATCAATCCATAATGATCCAGAGTCTCTGATTTTTGTATTTTCATCTGCATTTTTCAATACATAATCTACTTTCCATGAAGGAATTGCACACAACTGATCTGTTCCTGCATATTGCATTGCATACACTAACGAAACCGCATCAATTTGTATGTCATCCTGTGTACGTACTCCTAATGTTTGTGCTACCTGAGACACCGCTGCTTCCTTGCTAATCAATTCACTGATTTTTGATACAGCAGTTTGTTGGCAAGGAACATGTCCTGTTATTAATACAATTTTATCTATATATGGAACATAGACAATTTCTAATCCTGCATCATGTGAATCTAACAACATTCCATTTAATTTTGATCGATAATACACTACCATGGCTTCATGCTCTTTTTTCCATGGCAATCCGCGCCCAGTTGCACTATGTAACTGATCATCCATTTTTTCTGCTTCTTCATCTTTTCCTTCATCTCGTAGTTCTTCCACCTGACCTTTTGTCACAATATCAAACCCTTCACCTGGCGCACTGATACTATCAGCAAACACTTCATTAACCTTTTCTATTGCATCCAATGTAAAAGCATATACTGTAATATCACAATCACTTCCATATCCACATGCCTGTGCGTATTTACTACAAGCTTCTATTGCCTGTTCTTTTGAACATATATCTAAACTTTCATTTGGACATAACTGTCTAAACGAATTTCCCATTCCATTTGTAAGATATCCTAATGAATTTATAATAGCATCATAACAATCTCCCGCACCATCTGTCACGTCATTATAGCTGATAATACCTGATGTTATACCAGTGTATACAATTGTCTTTCCACCTATTTCATAGTAATATTCGCCAAGTGAATGCTTCGGCTTATATTTTTCCGCTTCTTCTATTGTTGAGGTTTCCATAAATACCTGTGCAAAAAGATTCAGATCAATATTTTTATATACAACACTCAATGTCTCAGCACTTGTCTGCGCACTTTCATTTTGAACTTGACTCATATCTTCATCGTTCTGATTCATTTCTGATTGAGTTTTTTCAGGTTCCGTTGGAATACTAATATCAACATTCCTTTTAAATCTACATCCGCCCAATGTTCCCAACAAACTGCATACAACTACCATTGTTAAAATTTTCTTTTTCTTATTTTTCATCGGACTCCTCCTACGAAATATCACCCTAGAGAAACCTTCTAGGGTGATACTCTTAATACTTTGCTTATTTTTTAGCCGTTCGGATTCCATTTTCCCCAAACTGTATAATTAGCTTCTGATTGTGCTGCATTAATTCGTAATACGCAATTACCTGAATACTGATAATATCCTGACTTATATGGATTTGATTTTCTACTTCTATCTCCATTTGAAATAACAAAAGCTCCCTGAGTCATCTGTACTCCATTATCTGCTCTTGTAACTAAATAGTTTGTAGAAAGTTCATTATGATTGCTTCCTGTTACTCCAATATAAGCATGATCCGCATTTGCAACCTTATTAACCGTAGATGCATTATACCCTACATTTGTATAATACACAGGTTGCCAAAAATTTGTTGCTGCAAACGCAGTTCCCGTCGTTGCCATTGTCAGCATAGCCAAAGCAGCTGCTAAGCCTCTCTTTTTCATAGAAGCCTCCTTCTAGGCTTTCGCCTTTGTGATATATTTTACACAACTGATCCCCCCTACTTACCTTCGGCGCCTTTATATATGCAAGTAGAAAACAATCAATGTATAATCAAAAAAAGATTCGTAACATCTTGTTATTATACTAACGCAATGTTACGAATCTGTCAATTAACATTTATATATTTTTTCTTACATTTTCCTTAAGGCACCTATTTGGCTTCATCCTTTTACTATACCACAAGTGACCCGTCCTCTGTTTTCTCACAAATATATGTATCATCTCTGTAGTACAGTGTACTCATGCAACCGCACTTTTACACTAATCCCCCAGTTTTAACCGTAGGAGTATGTCAATTATGAGTTAATGCTAAGATTACAATACTCAAAAGTATAACTATCACTACAAATATCAATACGATTATGCCTGCTGTTTTAATAAACCTCATATGATCACCAAGCATTTCCTGTACCAACACCAGCGCCATTGCAACTCATAGAAATATAGAATGTTCGTGGGGTTACACCTATAATATTATCTCCAATTTTTGCTCCAACATAGGCTGTAAATGCTGCAGAAGCATAGAATCTGCCATTACTAACATAGGCATCAAGAGAGGTCCTCTCAAAGCCACTAAGTGGAACCCAGTTTTTCACAATATAGGCATTTTTATATTCAACAGTTTTTACAGTTGTACCAGAACGTGTAAACCGACCTTCTAATCTAATTGTTACGAAAGTTATTCCAAACAATTGGAAGTCTGCATCATAATAAACACCCAATTGAGATGTGCGTGCTATAGATGGAGTAGTTACGATTGGCTCAGAAAGTTTTACATCAAGTGTCCCTCCATTAGATAAAACATCAAGAATCGTCTGTTGTTTCTCAGGAGAGAGTGTTTTAAATTGAGATAAAAATTCACTGTATTCATTACCAAATGACTCTAAATATTTAATGTAGGCTTCAGGAGAAATAAATGGATTAGATGTATTTTCCTGAGAGACGCTTTCAGGCTGAGCTACCGCTAACGCATCTGAGGCAAATGTAGTAATTGACAATGAGAGAAACATAGCAAGCGAAATAATAAGGGATAAAATTTTTTTCATAATAACCTCCATTCCGCCGCCTTCAGCTGGCGGCACAAATAGTAATGAAAGTATTTCAACTCTCTCCGTTATGCTGTAAAATAGTTTGCAAGCAACTACACTACAAAACACGGGAGGGAGAGTTGTAATAACTTTCTTCCTTTTAGACAACATAAAATCAATGTAAGTTCTGCTCTTTCAAGCACAAATGCGTATTATCTTGAATCTGTATACTAAGAATTATTTAAGTACCTTAGTTAAATTTGATCCCCACTACTTACCTCTGGCGCCTTGTACATTGCAAGTAAAAAACAACTCATGTATGCTTAAAAAGATTCGTAACATCTTGTTATTATGCTAACATAATGTTACGAATCTGTCAAGCAGTAATCTTGTTATTTTTTATAATTTCTTCTTATCTTTTCATTTTTTCTTGTCTGTTTTTCCCACTCCCGTCTTCCGTCGTAGTACTATGAAATTTCCGACGTTTCGATTCACAAACATATATTCTGTGTGATCCAAATACTCTAAAAAGCTTGATTTTGCTAGAAAATTTGATGCCCTCTTAGAAAATCTTTTTTATTGAAAAAATTTTCTGCATGTTGTATTATCATAGTACTGCATAGTACTCTGTAAAAGAGGAATATATAGAGTACTATTTTACGACAGAACAAAAAGAAAAGGGCACTATTTACAGATGTATGAGAGTTAATTGGATAAAGAAAACAGCCTCGTTCAAGGTCTCCGATAACCGTGGCGTTGGACCCTGCATCCTCGTCATGCATATGGCTTTTTACATGCTGATTAACAGTTGAGTACTAGGTTTTGAGAGAAACGACGAAAGTCAAGTATAATATCATATCCCCTAAAATCTTACAAGCATACAAATACGTTTCTTTGCACTTTTTTCAATACATCGGGGGATTCCAGCGTCAGCCTTCCAGAAAAACTATTAATATAATTTATATATTCCATTTTTCTTTGTGTTTTATCGACACCCTATGTATACAATCATCGCTAATGAACAGCTTTTCAGTGCATGACCAATATACCATTGATCTGAAAGAAAAATCGGTATTTCCGCACACAAAATGCTAAGGAAGGCTGGCATTACTTTTCCAAATAGGAAACAAAAACAGATCACGCAGATGCCTACTGCTAATGCAGTTTCCACCGAGTGTCCTATTACAATCACCACACTCATCAGTAATCTTATTTCTATCATTTCCAACAAAAAAATACCGATACTATTCGCATACTCATTATTTGCCTGCTGTATAATAAGCCACATTGGCAGACAAAATATGACATACCATGCAAAAGAAAATAGATTCCATCCAATAAGCAAACGCTTTCGATACACAAAACTGCTTTCCCGCCCTCTTAAATGGAAATACACAAAAAAATCTGTTGCAAAAAACAGTACTGATAGAATCGCAGACTCATATTGAATCATGAAAAAAGCCATTCGTAAATGCTCTTCAGATGCATTTCCTCCAGTAAGAAGTTTTGAACTGATAATCGCGAACAACACAAAAGCCATTGTTGCAAAATAAAAGATTTTCCATTTACGTACTTGAAGGATCTTTGCATGCCAATAAAAATAAATTCTCATTTCTACCTCTCAAAACTTCTTAATATATGCAAAATATCCATCTTCTAGCGTTGCTTTTTGCAAAACTCCCTCATCTGGTTTTACATCTGAAAGGACTCTTATTAAGCTTTCTGCACCATTCGTCTCTGCATTCATAACAAAACAATGCTCATTTTGAATATTTTTCGACGCAGGAATCAAGTATACTTTTCCCTGTGCATATCGAATAATGTCGTTTTTATCAGAATCAACCAAGATACGTCCATTATTCATTATGATAATTTGAGAACAGATATCTCGGATATCTTCCGTCTGGTGAGTCGATATCATTATCGTACTTTTACCTTGCAATGAAGTAATCACCTGATTGAAGCGAAGCCTCTCCTCCAAATCCAGTCCAACCGTAGGCTCATCAAGCAGCAGTAGTCTGGGCGAACCCAGCAGTGCCTGCGCGATTCCCACTCTTCGAATCATTCCTCCAGATAATTTTTTACACCGAATCTCTTTTTGATCAGTAAGATGAACCAATTTCAATACCGAATTTATCTGTTCTTTTTCTTCCCTAACTGAAATATTCTTTAAAAAGCAAAAATATTGCAGTTGCTCATACACCGTAACATCTGGAAAACAGCCAAAACGCTGTGGCACATATCCTATACTTTCTTTATTTAAATCTTGCGAAATAATTCCAGAAGTGGGTTTTAGTACTCCCGCTAACATTCGTATCAACGTTGTTTTTCCTGCGCCATTCGGACCAAGAAGTGCATATGTTTTACAATCCAATGACAAATCCACCTCATCCACTACACTTTTCTTGCCATATTTTTTTGTTAATCCTCTAATTTCCATTTAACACTCCATTCTGCAAATATTCTATGAACTCACTATCATTTTGGTAAGCACTTTGATTTATTGCATACCCTGTAAGCATTTGCATCAATTCGAGTTCTTTTTTCTGATTTATATACGAATTACATATTGATTCAAGTGTCTCTAATTCCACAGACAATCTCTCATCTTCCTGTGTCAGAATATTCTTCCACATAGAAAGTGTATTTGAAAAATCAATCACTGAATCTGACGGATTTTGATATAGCGAAATATGATTTAGTATCACGTCTGCCAATTTTGTTCTATGAGCATTCTCCTGTGCTAGGTAATAAAACAAATTTCTTGCAGAAAAATATCCAGCTGAGCATAGAATATAATCATCAAAAATGGCTATGTTATTATTTGAAAAGTTGCGTCCCAAATCTTCTGTCGAATAGATAATCTTCATTCCTCCAAAATCCAGCTGCTCATTTTGAAAATACTGCTTAAATATCTCTATTTCTCGTTTTATATTCTCATTTTCCTGCTCAATATATTTTTGCTCTGTCTGCCCCTTATAAAGGTTCAAAGGCAGATAATCAATCAAACTTGGCATATTATCTGAGACATTTTGCTGTGTCTCTACTGAAACAAGATTTCCTGTCATAAGTGTAATACTATCTGCTTTGTCAGAATAATAGCCATCTCGCGTTTTATTCAAATTTGTAACTGCTTCTTTATTCACTTTCAAATAAACCGTTGTCTCTCGAATTCGATTATACGGATTATACCCATATGCGCCGCTATCATCATAAGTAAAAATCTCATGTCTGCCCGGCATCGGATACCATGCAAACCATCCCGGCAAAAGACATGCCTCTGAATTTGAATAAAATCTACTGCTATGCCCATGATAGCTTATATACACTATTAACTCTGAAACAGTCTTCTCTGTATTCAGCACAAGTTCATCGCCATTTTGTATCCAACTAATTGAAACAGACTCATCATTAGCATATACAGAATCAACCCGATATCCTCTATAAAGAGTAAAGAGGAAATTATCAATCGGAGTCTCTGCACAAATACGCATATTCAAATCGACTGACACTTCTCTCTTTAGTTTCACATCCAACTGATATTCCGTTACTGTAAAATTGACATCAGAGGAATCAGCGCATGTTTTGTTTCCGTTATCTGATTCATTGTTTGAATCTGCATAAATTGTTCTATCATAAAAAATACCATTCCAATTTGCATTCAACCGATATGCAGAAAATGGAATAAAGGATATCACAAGCATGCTACATGCAAATATCAAACCTATATACCACAAACTTTTCCTTGTAAAACGAGCGAGCAGTATGAATACAATTGACACTAGCCAAAATATTTGCAATTCAATGCGAAATGTTTCCGTCTGAAGACCATACATTGAATCAGGTGCCCATTCTCCATTTTGGTATAAAATCAAAAACGGGTGCCTTATTATTTCCCATATTTTTTCGATTTTTAATCCTGTAGAAGATACCCACACAATCTGCTCTGCAAATGGGCTAATCATAAACAAAAAGAAAATCAAACAAAAAAACGCGGCATATTGTCGTGAAGAAATCACTACTGCAATCGTAAGTCCTGCGCAAATCAGCTGTGGAAATACTACATTAATGAAGTAGCTTTTCCAAAACCAAGCACAAAAAAATGAAGTTCCATCATTTTTCAAGGAGCAAAAAAGCAAAATTCCCACTACACATACATTCCAAACTACATATACAATCAATAGGAAAGTCGATGCACTCATCTCATACGAATAATATTTACCTGCATATGAATCTGAAACTTCACGAACCGACGCATTTACCGCTCTTGAAACAAACCCAAACGTGATGCACACCCAGACAAAGCAAGTATAAAATTCAAACCGACACAATGTATGAAGTACTTCAAATGCTGTCATTCCCAAAATCGAAAAAAAAAATGCAGAAACCTAGTGATATTAAAAATAATGCAACAGTAATAAATATTATGCTTTTTTGTCGAAAAAAATGCTTTGCTACGATATTATTCATATAAACATACTCCTTTATATATTACAATAAGAGAGACAATTCACACCATCTGTCAAACTGTCTCTCTTATTTTTAGTCTGTTTAATATTCCTACTTAGCTTCTACATATGCGCTTCCATCACACAAACCATTTCCTACAAGTTTCACATAAAAACTAGAATTCTTATCCTGTGGCTCGTAATGCGTGACAGAATCCCCTGGCTGTAACGACGCTGAATATTCCAATGTATACGGCCATCCTACCCAACATGCATATGCACGAACATCCAAAGCACCTGATGAAGTTGATTTGTTCAATGCAAAGTATTTTGCTGAAGTTGATACTCCTACAGCTTCTGACTGTACAGACGACTGTCCTTTACTAATAGTTACATATGAATATGTAGATGCTGCCTTAACAGAAACAGTCGCTATGAGTGCTCCGCATAACACTCCATAAAATAGTTTTTCTCTTGCCATAAATCAAATTCTCCTTTCTATATTCTTCCGATTTTTTATACTATATATTGTACACTTTGTTTGTATACTTGTCAATATTATTTTTTGTGTATTTTTTATCAAAGCAGTCATTTATTGCGCTCTTTTTTGTTTTTTTTGTCATTTTTAATTCAAGTGTGATATCGTATTTATGTGCACTATGCACTACACAAACCGCATAAACCGGCAAGTTCATTCCGTTGATAAAATAGTCGGAGCAGTTTAATTCAGTGTAGACAGCAAATCAAAAAGGCTATTCAACATTTCTTCGTATTGCTCGGTGCAGCACTTTTCGAAACGTTCCCGTCTTCCGTAGTAGTACTATGAAATTTCCGACGTTTTGATTCACAAACATATATTCTGTGTGATCCAAATACTCTAAAAAGCTTGATTTTGCTAGAAAATTTGATACCCTATCAGAAAAATTTTTATCAAAAAAATTTTCTGCATGTTGTATGATCATAGTACTCTGTAAAAGAGAAACATATAGAGTACTATTTTACGACAGAACAAAAAGAAAAGGGCATTATTTACAGATGTATGAGAGTTAATTGGATAAAGAAAACAGCCTCGTTCAAGGTCTCCGACAACCGTGGCGTTGGACTCTGCATCCTCGTCATGCGTATGGCTTTTTACATGCTGATTAACAGTTGAGTACTAGGTTTTGAGAGAAACAACGGAAGTCAAGTACTAACATAATGTTACGAATCTGTCAAGCAGTAATCTTGTTATTTTTTATAATTTCTTCTTATCTTTTCATTTTTTCTTGTCTGTTTTTCCCACTCAAGCTGTATATCCATTCTATGTACCCTTCGCAATAAGCAGCTCACTGTACCACCAGCGATCCACCCTTTGTCCGCTCTCCTGACCAATTTCTGATAAAGACATAATACATCCCACTCTCTTCTATATCAAAATTATGGCCTTCATTCTTTCCTTCCAGGCAGCGTCTTTTCGTGTCACGGATGATTCCATATTCTACTTTATAGTTCGCGTATGTATAAACCCATATGCTCTCGCCTTTTTCTTTGTAGAACGGACCAAACTGAATTTCCTGATCTTTTTGCAGCGTCCATTTTTGTTCATCTGAACCATATTTATGGGCTGATTTTTTTGATAGCAGCTCATCAATTTTAATCTCATCACCAGTAAAATAAAGGTCAGATACATCAAGCTCTGTCTGCTTTTTCTGATACTCTGTTTCTTCTGATGTGACAAATTTCATCGCAGCATCATAGCTGACTATTGATGCAAAGCTGATTGTATAGGCACTTGTACATAAGATAATGCCTGCAAGAATTACAGCTGTTATACGTCCTGTTGCCGTAAACATCTTACTGTTTTGTGCAAGCTGCGTCTTTTGAGCGGCACGCTCACGCGCTTTTAACGTGTTTTTGTTTTCGCACAGTGCTGAATACGCATATGCACGCCGCTGCTTCTGATCGGCTGCAAAGGCACGAATCTTTGAAAAATATTCATGTTGCTCTATGCCAAGCTGTTTGATGCTGTCAAGGTCACAATAATATTCATTACATACATTTAACTCTGCAAAAAGCTCATTTATGCCCGGACAAAACCAGTAAAGACTTGAAATCACAAGCATCATCTGCTTCATTAAAAAATCTTTATGATGAATATGCGTCAGTTCATGCACTAGAATTAGCCGAAGCGTCTCTTTGTCGATTTCACCTGCCGGAAGAAAAATACATGGATTTAAAAATCCCATTGTCATTGGCGACACAATCTCTTTGCTTATAAAAACAGTAACATGACGACATATACCCATTTTAGTGCAAAGCTTATATGTTTCTTTTTGTTCATCCTCCTGCCACAAAAGATCTCGCTTCGCGTTTATTTTTAACTGATACAGGCTATTAAGCTGACATACTGTAATAGCAGTTCTTCGCAAAGCACCTGCCAGCCAGATAATTATAATAGCACTAAGCATAAGCGTCACAAATCCCGCTGAACGAAACATTTCATATTGAAATGCATGTCTGCCTTCTTTTTGCTGCCAGTACAGAAAAATTATCGGGACAAAGAAACTGATCAAAACAGGCCAAAGAAGCATCCTCATAAAGATCGTATCGTTTATAAAGTGACGTTTTCTGGCAAAGCGCCACAAATTTGCTATTATGCTTCCTGTCATTCCAGTCAGAAAGAAAATCCAAAATAATGTTGCTGACCACTGAAAGAAAAAGTTAGACCACTCTGATGTTTCCATATGTTTTCACCTGCCTTTCTTTTTCATCAGTTATCTTCTTCGTCCTCATCCTCTGCACTGTAAAGATCTGAGACAAGCTGATCAAGAGAGCCGTCATACCAGAGCTTTAAGATTTCTCTTCCCTTCTTTTTTCTCGCCTCCTCTTCTTTTACCTTTGCTGTATAGAGGTTTACTCTTGTGCTGACATCTACGTTGACATAGCCCTTCTGATCAAGGCGGTACATAAGCGTGCCGAGTGATCTGCGGTCAAGTTCAGTCTGATATTTTTCCAACAAAATCTGCTGAATCTGTGTCGCTGTCACCGGACGGTCAGTCCCCCATACACATTTCATAATTAAAAGTTCAGTCTTTGACAAATCTTTCATGAATTTCTTCCTTTCTTAAATCTGTTTTCCTGCGAATTGTGAATCATACAGTGAGCGATAGAAGCCGCGTTTCTCCATAAGTTCATCATGTGTTCCCTGTTCGATTACTTCGCCTTCTTTTACAACTAGTATACAGTCTGCATTCTGAATTGTCGAGAGGCGATGTGCTATTACAAAGCATGTCTTGTCTTTCATAAGCTCCAGCATGGCTTCCTGAATTTGAAGCTCTGTTCTTGTATCGACATTTGATGTGGCTTCATCGAGTATCAGCATATGTGCATCAAGAAGCATTGCTCTAGCGATAGTTAGAAGCTGCTTTTGTCCCTTGGAAATATTTCTTCCGTCATCTGTAAGTACTGTGTCGTACTGCTTTGGCAGACGCATTATATAGTTATGAATACGGGCGGCCTTGCAGACACGTTTCACATCCTCGAGTGTGGCATCTGGCTTGCCGTAGGCGATATTTTCATAAATTGTTCCGTGAAACAGCCACGTATCCTGCAGTACCATGGCAAATGCACGGCGCAGACTGTCTCTTGTAACCTTTGTAATGTCATTTCCATCAATAGTAATTTTTCCGCTGTCAATATCATAAAAACGCATCAAAAGATTTATGATGGTTGTCTTTCCTGCTCCTGTAGGACCGACGATTGCAATAAGCTTACCTGGTTCTGCATGTAAACTCAGATCATGGATAATAGTATGATCATTTGTGTAGCCGAAGCTTACATGTGACAGCTCTACGTCTCCGTAAATATCGGTGAGTACTTTCGCATCTGTGCTGTCAGCCGGCTCCTCTGTCTCATCAAGCAGTCTAAACACGCGCTCTGCGGCGGCAAGTGCTGACTGCAGCTCGCTCATGATATTTGCAGACTCGTTGATTGGACCAGAAAATTTTCTGGAATACAGAACAAATGAGGAAATATTTCCAAGTGTCATCTGACCAAATATGAAGCGAATCGCTCCAAAGATCGTGACTAGTGCAAGTGAAATATTGTTGACAAGGTTTACTGACGGTCCTACCATGCTGCCCATGTAATCGGCGCGGTAATAGGCATCCACAGCCTCCTCATTTTTTGCCTGAAACTTGCCTATTGTATTGACTTCCTGATGATATGCCTTTAAGCTTTTCTGACCTGCAAGCATCTCCTCTATAAAGCCGTTTAACTCGCCAAGCTTTCCTGAACGGGCACGAAAAAGAGGTCTTGTAAGTCCTGTAAGCTTTTTAATAAAGAAGATTGTAAGCGGTACAGTAACAACAAAAATCAATACAAGCGGCGGTGAAATTAAAAGCATCATAACTAGCGAGCCTATTACTGTAATAAAGCTTGCAGCAAGTGACACAACATCATTTGAAAGGCTTGTGTTTATTGTATCTACATCATAGGTGATACGGCTTATAATATCGCCTGCCGCGTGCGTATCAAAGAAGCTGACAGGAAGACGCATCAGGCGGTCGAAGATATTGCTTCGCATAGTTGAGACTATGCGCTTTGTAATCTGAAGCATGACAATATTTAAGATATAGGAAAGTGCTGCTGATACTAAATACAGCGCGATCATGATCTCACAGCAGTAAATTACACGCTCCATATTTACCTGTCCCTTGCCAACCATTGCATCGACGGCATAGCCAGAATACATAGGACCTGCGAGCGACAGCAGATTTGAGCTTATACTTAACAAGATGGCAAGAAACAACCAACCTTTAAACTGCCACAGATAACGGCCAAGGCGAAGCAGGATATGACGCTTTTCACCCTTTCCTTTTGTAAACTGTGCCTGCATTTTTTCTTTTTGTTCTCTTGCAATAGCGCGGCACTCCTCTGCCATGTTGCGGTTATCATTTTCCTTTTGATGTGCGCGGCATGCGGCCTCGATCTCTTCTAGCGTGATATCATGGTTAAGCTTTGGAGCATTTTTTTCTTCATATTGTTTCATATTCTTATGCTTCATCAATACCACCTCCCATCTGTGACTGGCTGATTTCCCTATAGACCTCACAGCTTTCCATCAGCTCTTTATGTGTTCCATAGCCGATCATTTCTCCATCTTCAAGAACGATAATCTTATCGGCGCGGTAAATTGAACTGATTCTCTGCGCTACAATAATGGATGTAAGATCGCCATAATTTTCCTGAATTGCCCTGCGAAGACGTGCATCTGTCGCATAATCGAGCGCACTTGATGAATCGTCAAGCACAAGAATCTGCGGATGCTTTGCGAGCGCTCTTGTAATTAAAAGACGCTGCTTTTGTCCGCCTGAAAGATCCATTCCCCTGATGGCAAGCATAGCATCAAGTCCCTTTTCCTCAATAAACTCGACAGCCTGCGCATCCTGTGCTGCTGCCATTGCTTCTTTCTTTGAGACATCACGTCCAAAGCGAATGTTCTCATAGATTGTATCATGGAAAATAACATCATTTTGGAAGGCAGCACCAAAAAGAGGCATGAGTTCCTTTGACGTGTAGGTGCGCACATCGCGGCCATTGACATAGATGTGTCCCTCGTCCGGATCATAGTAGCGCATCAAAAGATTCACAATAGTTGTCTTTCCTGAGCCGGTGGCTCCTATGATACCAAGCGTTTCTCCTTTATTTACTGTAAAGCTTACATCATGCAGACAGTCCTCACCGTCCCCATCCTCATAACTAAAGGATACATGATCGAAGATAATCTGCGGCAGGACAAACTCTGCACCTGTCTCTTTGGCAGCGGCTGTCTCTGCCTCATTCACTGCCTTTTCTACTACTGAATCTACATTTCCAACAGGATGCTCTACCATAAGATCCTCAGGCAGATTTAATACCTCGCTGATACGTCTTGCTGATGCAGATGCCTTTGAATACATTACAAAAATTCGTGACAAAAACAAAATTGAATTTAAAATAATTGTCACGTATGACATAAATGCCATGATGACACCTGGTGTTGTTAATCCTTCATTGACACGCTTTGCACCTACGAAAAGAACTAGCACCAATCCTATATTTAAAATGATGCTCATGACAGGGTTCATTGCACCCATGATCATTCCGGCATGCTGATCACGCGTTACAACTTCTTCATTTATTTTTGCAAATTTACTTCTTTCTGTGTCTGTCTTTGACAGTGCCTTGATGACACGAATACCTGCAATGTCCTCTCTTACAAGACGCACAAAGCGATCTACTGCCTCCTGCACCTTTGTGTACATTGGCACACCTTTACTTGAAAACAAATATACAAGAAATGCCATGACTGGAAGAAGTGCCAGCATGATACATGTAAGCGGCGCATCCATTGAAAGCGTGACGGCAAGACCTCCGATAAGCATGATAGGCTGACGCACGCCAAGGCGCTGCATCATACCGATAAATTGATGAATGTTGTAAGTATCTGATGTTGATCTTGAAATTAGTGATGCCTGTCCTATCTGCTCCTGCTGTCTTGCAGATAAAAAGCTGATCTTTGAAAACAACTGCAGACGGATTCTTTCTGTTGTATTTCTGGCAACAAGCGATGCCATGCGGTTTGCCACGATATTTCCAAGCAGCGCAAGAAGCGCAAATAAAATCATTACACCGCCCCACGCAAACACAAAGCCAATGTCTTCAGTCGGAATCACCTTATCTACCATGATGGAAAGTGCCCACGGAATCAAAAGTTCAACAATGGTAGCAGCAACCTTTATTGAAAAACTGACTGCCATTCTTGCCCGATACGGAATCAGATAAGAAAATATCTGTTTCATTTGTTTTTTCTCCTTTCTTTTCTCTCTATATAAAGAAATGATACCACCCTTTTTGTATGCAAAGCAATGTAGAATCCTCGAAAAATTTGGGGAAATGAAACGAAGGAATTTTTTCGCGCTACCCTTAAAAGCTGATATAGTATCGCTATAGGATATTTTGATGTTCATGTGAACACAGCTTTCATTTTAGAAAGGAAGGAATTTATGCAGGATCGAGAGGAAAAAACAGAACAGCAATTGCAGGAAACTATTCAGGCCGCTGACGAACAGCCCATTTTGATTTCGGATGCCTGCAAGCAGCTCAATATGGAGGCTCATGTGCTTCGATACTGGGAGGAGGAGCTTGGTCTTCCTATCATGAGAAATGATCAGGGCTATCGCTGCTACACAAATGCGCAGCTTCTGATGTTTCAGCGGATTAAGATTTTGCGTGATGCGGGCTATCAGCTAAAGGCTATTAAGCTGGTGGTTCCAAGACTGGCTCTTTTGGATGATGATGAATTTTATTATCTGGTGAAATTATCTGATGAGATGAATAAACGAGCCAGTGAGCTGCCTGATACGCTTCCGGCTATTCTTCCTGTCTCTGCAAGTCAGACGGAGCTTGCACGAAAGCTTCGCATGGAGGAATTTGAAGATGTTATGAACCGTATTTTAGATGAGGCACTGTGCCGACACTCCGCTGATGTTAATGCACAGCTTGCAGATACAATCTGCGAAAAGATAGGTGTGCAGCTTGACAATGTTATCGCAGAAAAAATCACGGAACAGGTCAGCACAAAGGTTATCAAGGAGATGGATTATAGAATGCGGCTGCAGGATGATGAGGCAGAGGAGCGCTTTCGCAAGCTTGATGAAACACTTTTTATGCGCCGCAAAAAGTCACGTGAACAAAAAGAGGCTGCCGCGAGCCGACTGCCATGGAAAAGAAAACATAAAATGTAAGCAAAAAAGACTGCCCTCTCGGACAGTCTTTTCGCTGACAGTGAATAAATTATTCGCTGATTGCACCTACTGGACATGCAGCTGCGCAGCTTCCGCACTCGATGCATGCGTCTGCGTCGATCTCGTACTTGCCTTCGCCCTCTGCGATTGCACCTACTGGGCACTCACCCTCACATGTACCACACATAATACACTCATCACTAATCTTGTATGCCATTTGTTTTTCCTCCTTGGAAATAATATTTAACGCTTTTATCAGCACCATTATTCTAATACAGGTTTGTGTTTTTTGCAACCTATATTTTATTTTACCTTCTTCCAAAGCTCATAATACATATCTTCAGCTTCTTCGCCCAGATAATTGTAAACCTCACACTTTTCGATGGTTTCTTCATCTGGGAATACACCAGGATTGTTTATGATATCTTCGTCGATTAACTCCTGTGCTGCGATATTTGGTGTTCCGTAATAGATATACTCGAAGTTATCATAAGCTGCTTCCTGACTGCACAGAAAATCAATCCACTTATGCGCGTTTTCTACATTTTCGGAGCCCTTTGTGATAACCCAGCCATCGTACCAGATATTTGTTCCTTCTTTTGGAATTACATATTCAAGGTCTTCGTTCTCCTCCTGGCAGTACAGATATTCACCTGAGTAGATAACGCCGATTGCTGCTGCACCGTTGATCATCTTATCACGCACCTCGTCGATGGTGTAAGCCTTGTTTAACTTGGACTGGATCTTTAACTCCTCCATTGCCTCGTTTAACTCGTCCTCATCTGTTGTGTTGCATGAATAGCCAAGACGCTTTAAGGAAATCATAAATGCATCACGCACAGAATCCTGCATGATGATATCGTTCTTGTATGTCTCATCCCAAAGTACATCCCAACTGTCAATTACAGCATCCTCGTCTACTAATTCCTTATTATAAAGAATGCCAACTGTTCCGAATGTATATGGAACACAATATTTATTGCCTGGATCAAAGCCTTCGCAGCTCTTTAAGTAAACTTCTCCAATATTTTCCTTGTTTGTGATCTGATCCCAGTCGATCTCCTGCAGAACATCATTCTGGATCATCTTCTCGATCATATAGTCAGATGGACAGATAACGTCATAAAGACTTGGATCTGCCTCTACACGAGGATACATAGCCTCGTTTGTATCAAATGTATCATAGATAACTTCGATGCCATACTCATCTTCGAACTCGTCAATCAGATCCTCGTCAATATATTCGCCCCAGTTAAATACCTTTACCTGGCCATTTGGATACTTATCTGCCAATACAGCCTGTGCACCAAATGCAGTAGTTGCCATCATTACAGCAGATGCTGCTGCCCATACTCTTCTTTTCATAGTCAACCTTTCTCCTCTTGTTTTCTTTTTCTTTTATCGCGCATGTCCGGAAGCGTGTTCATTAAAACTAACAACAGCAGTACAGAAACAAACATCACTGTTGACAGTGCGTTCATTGTTGGCTTGATGCCCTTTCTTACTTCACTGTATATTAATGTTGACAGCGTATTGATGCCGGCGCCTCTGGTGAAGTAGGTGATGATAAAATCGTCTAAAGACATCGTAAATGCCAGTAAAAATCCAGATGTAATTCCTGGTGCAAGATCAGGAAGCACAACCTTAAAAAAAGCAGACAGCGGCGTTGCACCTAAATCCATCGCTGCCTCGTAAGTACTTACATTTGTCTGGCGAAGACGAGGCATAACGCTTAAGATCACATACGGAATATTGAATGTGATATGCGCCACTAATATAGTGGAAAAGCCAAACTTCCATCCAACAGAAATAAATACAAGCATCAATGAAAGTCCTGTTACAAGATCGGAATTCATAAGCGGAATGTTGTTTATAGCCATATAAGTTGTCTTAAACTTTCCTTTTAATGCATTGATACCGATACATGTAATTGTGCCTACCAGTGTGGCAACTATTGCGGACACAAATGCTATAATTAATGTATTACTGAGAGCTTCCATGATCATTCTGCTCTCAAATAAATCCTCATACCACTTTAAGGAAAATCCTTTCCAGCGGCTTCCTTTTCCTTCATTGAATGAAAAAATAATTAATGTTACAATCGGGGCATACAAAAAGATAAAGATCAGTGTAAGGTACATGCCCGAAAAAAAAGATTTTAATTTTTTCATCAGAATGATGTTCCCTCCCCGTTTTTGTCGTAGTGCTCAAGTACTGCCATGCTGATTAAGATAAATACCATTAAGACAAGTGAAAGTCCTGAGCCAAGATGCCAATTATCAGCTGTGGAAAACTCCTGCTCGATAATGTTTCCGATTAACATAATCTTTCTCGCGCCGAGAAGATCTGAGATGGCAAATGTGGTCAGTGACGGAACAAATACCATCGTAACACCGCTTATAATACCAGGAAGGCTAAGCGGCAATGTTACCTTAAAAAATACCTGCACGCTGTTTGCGCCAAGATCTCTTGCTGCATTTAATACATTCTCATCAATTTTTGTGAGAACATTAAACAGCGGAAGAACCATAAATGGCAGGAAGTTGTAGATCATACCCATAACGATTGCCGCGTTTGTTCCTACCACACTAAATGTCGGAAGACCGAGGCTTCTGCAGATATTAAATAAAATACCGCCGTCATCAAGAAGATTTAACCATGCGTAGGTACGAAGCAAAAAATTCATCCACATCGGCAGGATAAATATAAATACAACAAAGCCTTTCTTGCCCATGCCTGATTTTTTTAAAATCATGGCAAGCGGATATGCAATCAGCAAACAAAGAATCGTACAGGCAATTGATAGACTAAGTGATAGTCCAAGTGCCTTTAGATGCTCTGGACTTGCTATGGCTCTTACATTTGCAAGCGTGAAGGCACCCGTGCGGTCTGTAAAGCCATACCAGGCAATCACTAAAAGCGGGATTATAGTAAAGAGAATCATCCAGACAAAGTACGGTCCAGATAACAATTTTTTCTTATTCATGGACCCCCATCGCCTCCTCATCCTCGGATTCCGGCTTGTTCATAATCTGAATGTCAAACGGATCGACATGGATGCTTACCTTTGTTCCAATCGGGAACATGTCGGTGCTGTGGACAAGCCACTCAAAACCGCCGGCCATGACCTCCATCTCGTAATGTACACCCTTAAAAATCATATGAGTAACTACTCCCTCGAGACTTCCCTGACCCTCTGGCAAAAGATCTACATCCTCTGGACGAATCACGACATCGACTGGCTTATTTCTTCCAAAACCTTTATCTACACAGGCAAAACGGCTTCCTAAAATCTCTACAAGCTCATCTTGAATGAAGGTTGCACCGATGATGTTGCTGTCACCAATAAAGTCTGCAACGAATGCATTCTCTGGCTCGTTATAGATCTTTTCCGGGGAACCCTGCTGCTGAATATAACCCTGGTTCATTACAATGATATGGTCGGACATTGTAAGTGCCTCTTCCTGGTCGTGTGTGACATAGATAAAGGTAATGCCAAGCTCTTTTTTCATGCGAATCAGCTCATACTGCATGTCCTGACGGAGTTTTAAGTCAAGTGCACCAAGCGGCTCATCAAGAAGAAGCACCTTAGGCTCGTTTACAATAGCACGTGCAATAGCAATACGCTGCTGCTGTCCTCCTGAAAGAGAATCTGGCATACGCTTCTCGTAACCTTTCAGATTAACAAGCTTTAATGCATATGCAATCTTATCTTTAATATACTGCTTTGACTTTTTCTTGATTTTTAAGCCAAAAGCGATGTTTTCCTCGATTGTCATATTAGGAAAGAGTGCATATTTCTGGAATACAGTATTTAATGCTCTCTTATGAGGCGGAAGGGATGTAATATCCTGTCCGTCAAAAATAACCTTTCCCTTGTCAGGTGTCTCAAAACCGCCGATGATACGAAGCGTTGTGGTCTTTCCGCAGCCGCTTGGTCCTAACAGCGTTACAAATGAATTTTGATAAATATCAAGATTTAAATCATCTAGTATCATCTGCCCATCATAGCTTTTTGTGATACCCTCCAATTTAACCAGCGATTCTTTCATTGTACTATAAAACCATGCCTTTCACACATTTTTTCTGATACCTGATCAAAACGTCGGCGGTGAACTAATCCAAAGTACTGTCGCGCCTACCTTTGATGTTAAGTAATGCTGCTTACCAGATACATAGTAAAAGGTTTCTCCCTTTTTTGCCCGGTAAACCTTATTTCCCAGATGAATTGTGACAGCGCCGTTTAAGACATATCCAAACTCTTCTCCCTCATGTGGGTTGTCTGGATCTGTTGATCCTCCCGGTTCTAATTTCAAAAGAATGGGCTCCATCTGATTTTTCTGTGCATTTGGAACGATCCACTCAATCGTATTTTCGTTCTCTTCATCCTTCTTAATAAAGTAATCTTCCTTTGTAAATACAATCTGTTCTTCGGGTTCTTCTGTAAAAAACTCGCTGACAGAAACGCCCAGACACTGCAAAATATCCATCAGTGTCGCAATCGATGGAGAGGTCAGATCCCTCTCTACCTGTGATATAAAGCCCTTCGATAACTCCGCGCGGTCTGCCAGCTCTTCCTGCGTCAGCCCCTTCATGACTCTCAGCTGCTTTATCCTCTGTCCGATTTCCACATTTACCTCCCATATTGCAGTTCTATTATTAAACCTCAGGTTTAGTTTTGCTAAACTCACAATAGACAATTATACCTATTTTTTTTATGTTGTCAAGTAATTTTATTTGAATATTTTCCCAAAATGTGGTATGCTTAGATATGGCAGTTTAGCAGACTCTGCCACATGATTTGAATGAATCTGTCTGCAGCCGTTTTTGAGTGTAAATCAGGCAGATGCAGCGGCATTTATATAACTAGGAGGTTTACTTTTATGGCACAAAAATATGTTGCATATGTAGGCTCTTACACCTATTATGGTTCCAGCAAAGGCATCAGCATTATGGACGTAGATGTAGAAAAGGGCATCTTTACAAAGCGAAAGGAAGTTTCTGTCAACAATTCTTCTTATCTTGTTGCTTCTCGCAATAACAAATATTTGTATTCTGTTGTTGATGAGGGTGTTGCCGCATTTAAGATCCTTCCTGACGGTGATCTGGAATATTTAAATACTGCTTCTATCCGCGGTATGCGTACCTGTTATCTGACTGTTGATAAGGCTGGAAAGTTTTTAGTTACTGCTGGTTATCACGATGGTAAGATGACTATTCTTAATATCAATAAGGATGGCTCTGTTGGAAGCATTGCATCTGAAATCTTTGATCACGGTACTGGTACAATCGGTGAGCGTAATTTCCGCCCACATGTCACTTGCGTTCAGTTTACTCCGGACGAAAAGTTCCTATGCATGGTAGATACTGGTCTTGATAACATTAAGGCATATCGTTTTGATCACTCTAATGGTCATCTTACACTTGCCGATATCATTCACTGTGAATTAAATTCTGCACCGCTTCGTATGCTCTTCTCAAAGGATGACCGTCATATGTACATGATCTCTGAGCTGAAGAATTATGTAACAGTCTATAATTATCTTCCTCATCCAAATGAGCCTGAGTTTCAGTTTAAGCAGCTTGTATCCACACTGCCAAAGAAATATGACGAGCAGTCTGCTGCATGTGCAATGCAGTTTACAAGCGATGATAAGTATCTGTTTTGCTCTAATGCCGGAGACAACAGCTTTGCACTGTATGAGCGTGATCCGGAGAACGGCCTTCTTTATATGAAATGCGTTCTTCCAATCAGCGGTGATTTCCCGAAGCACATTTCTGTCTTCCCTGATAATAAGCATGTTGCAAGTATTAACAAGAACTCTAACTCAATTACTTTCTTTACTGTTGATTACGAGAAGGGTCTTCTTGTTATGAATGGCCGTCCGCTTAAGGTTGATACACCTAACTGCTGTAAGATTGTTCCGATTGAGGGATAAAGTTATATAAAGCCGCGGGGGTTCCCGTGGCTTTTTTCATGCCTATGAAGAATTGTGCATATACTAATAGGGATTTACGCTGATGTGAAAGGATTTCTAATTTATGAGTCTTCTTCGCTCGTTTTCTTCTGACACGCCTGACAGCGGCTTTCTTTTGACTACTGTTCTTTCTGCGCAAAATAATTATCCTATTGATGGTGCCAGCGTTTCTATAGCTGACGAATCTGATCCTGACACGATTTTGGAGGAGCTTTCAACAAATTCTGTCGGTCAGACACCTGATTTATCTGTCGCAACACCGCCTATTGACTACAGCCTAAAGCCTGATGAACCACGCCCTTATTCTGCACTGATTCTCACGATCAGTGCACCTGGCTTTGAACCTCTTACTATTCGCGGTACTGAGGTGCTTCCTGACCAGACTGCTATCCAGATGGCACGTCTTCGCCCTATTGGATCTAGTTTAAATAATTTAATTGAGATTCCTGAGCATACACTTTATGGCACCTATCCCCCTAAAAATCCTGAGGCCGAGGTAAAACCCTCCTACGAGTCAGGTGAGGTTGTATTAAGCCGTGTAGTTATTCCAGAAACTATTGTTGTCCATGACGGCACACCATCTGACCGCACGGCACCAGATTACTACGTGCCTTACAGAGATTATATTAAAAATGTAGCTTCCAGTGAAATTTATGCAACGTGGCCTGAAAGTGCTCTTGTGTCAAATATCCTGGCAATTATGTCTTTCACGCTCAACCGTGTGTATACAGAATGGTACCGCAATCAGGGTTATGATTTTACAATAACATCATCAACTGCATATGATCATAAATGGATTTATGGACGCAATATTTTTGATTCTATTTCAATTATCGTTGATGAGATTTTTGACCAGTATCTGTCACGTCCTGATGTGCGACAGCCCATTTTAACTCAGTACTGCGATGGAAAGCGTGTTTCTTGCCCTAACTGGATGAGCCAGTGGGGATCGGCATCGCTTGGCGAGCAGGGCTATTCGCCTATCGAAATTCTTCGCTATTATTATGGCGATGATCTCTATATTAATACTGCACAGCAGATCGCAGGTATTCCGGCATCATGGCCGCGCTATGATTTGACAGTAGGAAGCTCTGGTCCAAAAGTTCAGCAGCTTCAGGAGCAATTGCTTGAAATCTCGAAAGTCTACACGACTATTCCGCCCCTCACGCCAACTGGCTACTATGATGAGGCGACTGCTGAGGCAGTTCGTGCCTTTCAGAATATTTTCGGGCTGCCACAGACAGGCGTGGTAGACTTTGCTACCTGGTACAAGATTAGTTATATCTATGTAGGAATTACGAGAATGGGAGAATTAAATTAATCTGCCAAAAGGGGTCTGACCAAATGGCCGGACCCCCTTTTAAATAAAAGTGATTTTTATTTTGTTTTACTCAACAACTTCTCCTGCTCTTGCTGCATCTTCTGCTGCTGCACGAAGTGTTACCTCGTTCTCCTGGAACTCTACACACTGATCATAGCCATACTCGTTTGCCTGTGCAACCATATCAGCTACGATCTTATCAAATTCTTCATCGGAGGAAGCGTAGATTGCCTTCCAAGAACCTTCTTTAATACATGTTGTTACCTGTGTCCATACAAGCTGAAGTTCATCAGATCTTACGCCTGCTGAATACATGGTACCAGGTGCAATGTGAAGATTTACATTCTTGAAGTAGTCATCAAACAGTTCGCAGTTATTGTGATCTCTCCAATCCTGCTCAATCTCAGAACCTGCTGCAGAGTTAAAGCTTGACCATCTCTTATAGTTATAAGTCTCGCCAACCTTTGAGTCAAGATTTGTTGTATCAAGTGCCCATGTTGTATTGTTGATCTTGAAGTTTCCATCTTCGAAGGTGCCGCTGTAGCCATCAGACATTTCTGTCTTTCCATCAAGCTTTGCGCTCTTTCCAAGATCGGTAAAGCATGTATTTCCATCCTCATCATAATACCAGCATACATCCTTTGGACCATACTCAAGTGTCATACGTCCTTCTGGTGTTGCAAGCCAGTTGATGATTGCCATACAAAGTTCTGGATACTCAGTATTTGCACCGATAGTCCACGGTCTGTTTCCGCCATAAATATTCTGGCCGTAAGCGATTGGCTCTGCTTCTGACGGCGGACACGGAGCCATCATCTTGCCGTCTGATGTGTGAGCCTCGCTGTTATACAGAGAAGATCCAAGGAAATTAAATACATTCATGAAAGCAGTACCATTCTGATAATCCTCAACCATGCCATCATATCCCTGTGTCTGGGAATCTGGATCTAAAAGTCCCTTCTGGTACAGAGTGTTATAGAATTTCAGCGCTGTCAGGTATGGTCCGTTCTCCTCTAAGCATGGATGATACTCCTGCTTATCAGAATCATAAAGACCAATTCCAAATTCATCATAGCCAAAATATGCAGATGCAGTTGACTTTACAAACATAACCATATCGCCGTCCCAGTCTGCAAATAATGATACGCCATAGGTAGTCTTTCCATTATCATCAGTCGGGCAAAGTTCCTTCATCTGTGCAAGAACATCTACCATATCATCAAGATTCTTGATTTCTGGATAGCCAAGTTCCTTATAAAGATCCCAGCGAAGATCCCACTCATACATGATATCCTGACGCTGATTAGCATCTGTTGCGATATCAAATCCGATTCCATATGTTGTTCCGCCGGAAATCTTTGTATTCTTCTCAAGTGCCGGCTGCATATGCTCTGCAATATATGGACCATATTCACTGAGGATATCATCCTCGTTCCAGTCAAAGAGCATGCCCTTATCTACTGCCTGCAGATATTCATCACCGTCATTTCCCCAGATTACAAGATCGCCGAGATCACCTGACTCCATACGTGTCTCATAAGTTCCATCACTGTCAGGAATGATATTTAACTTTACATTAAACTTCTCTAACATAACTTGTCCAAACCAACCGATCTGCTCACCTGAATAGTTTGCCAGCTGGTCAAATACATTCAGTGTAACAGTCTCATCCGGAATCACGTCCTCCGGAATCGCCTTTGCAGGATCCTCAGTCTCATCTGCTGCTGCAGGAACAACAAACATTGATGCAGACATAGCTGCCGCCATAAACAGTGCACTCGCTTTTCTCAATTTCATATTTTTCTTCCTCCTAATTTTTATATGCTCCGCGCTCTTGCGGTTAACATCATTTATTATCCCTTGACAGCTCCCAGCATAATTCCCTTTTCAAAGTAACGCTGCATGAACGGATATACAACAAGAATCGGAATAACCGTTACCATGGAGATTGTGTACTTGATTACCTTGCCGCTGAGTGCTGACTTTACTGCTGAATCACTGACAGAACCACCTGACTGCATCAATGCACTTAAATTAGATGCCTGATTTAAATAAATATAGAGACGATGCTGCAGTGTGTAAAGCTCTGGCTTTGATGACATCAATATCAAAGAATCAGTGAATGAGTTCCAGTTTCCAACTGCACCGAAGATCGCAATGGTCGCTAAAATTGGCTTACTGAGCGGCCATATAATCTGTGCAAATATACGGATATGAGAAGCGCCATCAATCTTTGCGCTTTCCTCAAGCTCGTTCGGAATAGATTCGATGTAGGTTTTTACAAGAATAATATTGTATGGTGCCACAATACCTGGGATTATGTAAGCCCAGTAGGTATTTGTCAGACCAAGCATCTGCATATTCAAAAACCAAGGAATTAATCCGGCATTGAAATACATCGTGATTACGATAAAACGGTACCAAACTTTTCGTCCCCACATCTCCTGCTGTGTTACAAGATAACCTATGAAGGCTGATGCGGCAACCATAAGCGCCGTACCAAACACAGTTCTGGTGACTGATACGATAAAGGAGCTCATCAAATCACTTACATTTAAAAGTGCCGCATAATTTCCAAAATGAATGCCTCTTGGAATAAAATTGATCAGTCCTTTTACAACAAGATCGTTGTCGCTGATCGTATTGATAAACAGATAGTAGAATGGAAAGATACATATAATCGTAAACAACGTGTATACAACATAATTGATTACATTAAAAATTTGATCTCCCACACTAGTGCGGTATCTATTTTTATGTGTTTTTTCATATAATTTCTCGGCCTTTAAATCGGCCTTTTCCTGTGCTGTCTTTGCCATTGTCCCCTCCTTATACGATACTCTCACCACGGATCAGCTTAGACGCACCATTTGCTAAAAACAAAAGCGTAACACTGATAACCGATTTGAGCATACTGACAACGGTGGTCAGCGGTATGGAACCCTGTCCAATACCAAGCTCATACACATACAGATCCAAAACACGTATAGATGTCGCATTCGTCGCATTCTTGAATACAAGATACTGATCCATGCCATTGCTTAATACGTTTGCAATGGACATCAAAAGCAATACACAAAAGGTCGGAATAAGACCTGGCACGGTGATGTGCCACATACGCTGGAAGCGTCCTGCGCCGTCAACTGTTGCTGCCTCATAGAGCTGCTGGTCAATACCTGAGATACCGGCTATGTAGATGATTGCGCTCCATCCGATTCCCTTCCAGGTTCCCCAAAGCCACATCTTAAGCCATGTATGTGAGCCGTTCATAAGAAGATTATGTCCTTCACTCCATATTCCAAGATTAACAAGAATACTGCTTAAGAATCCATCTGTAGAGAAGATACATGTTGCAATTGAGTATACTAATACCCAGCTGATAAAATTCGGAACAGTAGTAAATGTCTGAACAAAACGTCTAAACTTAAGGTTTTTAATCTCACAAAGGAATATTGCAAATGCCATTGGCATCCAGCTTGTTAAAATTCCGATTCCGCTCATACCAAGCGTATTTTTCATTACATTTCCAATATCCTTTACCGTTGCCGGATTTTTCAAAAGCTCTGTGAACCACTTAAATCCAACAAAGTTTGCCATGCTCAGAGAATCGCCGGCTTTGTAGTCAAAGAATGCATATCTCCAGCCCCAAAGCGGCAAATATGAAAATACTGCAACAAGTGCTAAAAATGGCATAAGCATCAAAAATAGAGCATACTTTGTCTCCATTTCAAACTTCTTTTCGCTCTTTTGCTTTTTAAGAAGAAGTATGGCTACAACAGACGAAACAATTAAAATGACTGCAAATGCGGTCATAATTGTGACGCTCTTTGGCAGCATAGGCTCGATTTTATCAACCTTTTCACTGGCGCTTATCTGTTTGTATGCAGTAGAAATCATCACGATACCAGCTGTCATCACCACACCGCTTATCAAAGAAAAAATATTTCCAAGCTTCTTTAAGCGTATATTTCCGAGTGACATACAGGCTGCTGCTACGCCTGATGCAATGCCGACACACATAACGATTGCGCCTGCACAGTCAAGCATAAAGCTTTCTTGTGATACCCATCCCTTTTTAAATGCACGGCCAAAACCATTTGTCAACGTACTATATGAAATACCTGACGTAAAGAGTGACAGATTCTTATTGATCATTCCACTAATTCTTGCCGGATTCAAACTCGGTATAAACAAAAAGACAACCGACAGCAGAACGGCAGCGCGAATTACATAATAGAGATAATCATAAGCCTGGCGCTGTTTTGCTTTTTTTTGATTCATTTTCTTCCCCTTTCTGTCTGTTGTCTGCGGTAACGTTTTCGCTTTTTCTTAAAAAAAATAATGATAAATCATGTTATATTATTTTTTTCAAAGACAACTTGATATTGTTTTTATTATAATGCTGATCGTTTAATTTTGCACTGGTGTTTTTTGAGGTATATACTGGTGTTTTTTATTATTTTACTTGTTTTCTTATTTGTTTTGTAGTACAATATGTGAAACGCAATCGTTTTCTTATTTTTGCTTTTTGTCTCTTTTGTACGATAAATTAGAAAAATTTGTGAGGTGTTCATATGTATTCTTGTGATATCTTATTTCCTGCCCACCATCAGATCACTATCATCAAGAATCCTTCTGCTGCAGAAGGCCGCCACAATCATACCTTTTTTGAGCTTGATTGTATAAAAACCGGACGCTGTCTTGCTGAGTTGGGGGGGCATTCGTTTTTTCTGCCCGCTGATTCTTTTGCTTTTTTGCCGCCTGATACAGCTCATCTTGTTCATCCAAATCAAGACTGCATCTGGTATCAGCTTCTGATCGCACCTGATGTTCTTGAGCAGCTGCTTTCTTTTTCTTTTGATAACAATATTTTCTGCGAATTTTTTCTGCAGTCTGTCTTTGCTAAGGAAAGCACTGACTGCCTGATCAGCCATACTGACAGCGCAGAACCTGATACTTGGCTACTGCTTGATGCAATGGCGCAGGAATGTCAGAAAGCTGATCTTTACAGTGATAAAATGCTTTTTCATCTGCTGCTTACACTTTTTTATAAATTAATGCGAAACGGTGAGATGACGATTCTTGGATCACATGATTTTGCTAAGAAGACTCATATGGCTGTCATTGCACGATATTTGCTGCAAAACTATACATGCGCATCGCTTGCCGGACTGGCAGATCAGCTTAACTATTCTCTTTCCTACTGCTCTCACTTTGTTCTGGAGAATACTGGCTTTACCTTTAAACAGCTGCAAAAAAAGATCCGCATGCAAAAGGCAGTCAGTTACCTTTTATATGCGGATACACCAGTAAATCTTATTGCTGAGCAGCTTGGCTACAGCTGTTCAGAGAACTTTATGAAGGTCTTTAAACAAGAATACGGCCTCACTCCTACGCAATATCGCGCAAGAATGAAGCCGCAGTGAATCATTCCCTTACTTAATTATTATTCTTACGATAACTACGAATTGCTCCGCTGCTATGCAGGATGATTCTTTGACTTTTATCCCCTATTATCGTTCATATATTGGATCATTCCTGGTCCTAATTTTTCTGTTGGGCGCGCCAGAAAGCCGTGCGCTTCGTAGAAGCGCTCTCGTCCTTTCGCGCACATTAGATCAAACATCATCTCAGTACCTGGAAGACGAAGACTTTCGACGTACTGAGTCAGTCTTGAAAGAACAAGTGATCCGATTCCATACCCTTGCGCCTGCGGCGGAATTACAAGATCCTGCACGTAGCAGATGACTGCACCATCTCCCACCAGGCGTCCCATGCCAATTGGCTGTCCTGCCAGATAGGCGCCGACAACAAGAAGACTATTATCGAGTGCCTTCTGTGCCTGCTCACGTGATAATTTCTTCCAACCGACAAGCGCACGAAGCTTTAGATATTCGTCTACTGTCAGCTTATTGTCGATCAATTCTATCATATCAAGATCTACTTGTCTTGGCATCGTTTTTACCTTACTTTCCTTCGTATGTGATAACGGACTCTACATCATAACCTGCCAGGCGCTCTCTTCCCTTTAATCCAGCCAGCTCCATGACAAATGCAATCTTTACAACTTCTGCACCAAGGCTCTCTGCTAACTTTACAGCTGCCTCTACTGTTCCGCCTGTTGCAATTAAATCGTCTATGATGACAACCTTCATGCCCGGACGAAGATCTTCCTTATGAATCTCAATCTCCGCTGTGCCGTATTCAAGATCGTACTTTGCAGAAACAGTCTCTCTTGGCAGCTTTCCCTTCTTTCTTACCGGGATAAATGCCTTATGCAAATTGTAGGCAATCGGCATACCAAAGATAAAGCCTCTTGACTCTAAGCCAAGTACTGCATCAAACTCAACACCCTCTAACATTTCCTGAATCTTGTCTATGGACAGCTTTAATCCGTCAGCATCACGAAGGATTCCAGTTATGTCACGGAAAATGATACCTGGCTCCGGAAAATCCGGAATACTGATTACATAATCTTCAATTCTTTTCATTCGTTTTTCCACCTTTGTTTATTTTTTATTCCTTACCTGAATGTATACGCGATCACAAACAGCACTATCAGATGCACAGGATAGAAAAAATAAAATGCATATTGTACCTTTTTGCTTGAATAGCCTTTTCTTCCATTATAAAGGGCGATTGGAAGCAGTGCAAAAAATCCATATATTTCAAAGCTGTTTTTATAATAAAGTACAAATATTCCAAGTGCCGCAAATACTACGTGAATCATCTGAGAGACTGCCGGTGTGTATGGCCTAAAAACCTTCTCCCATGGCTCATTCATAAGACCCATGACAGCGATGCACACAACTCCGCTCCAGTCATAATCAGTATGAAAGATGAATTTTGCCATGTAACCGTATCCAAATACAAGGACTGGCCACACCAGATATTTCCAGTCTTGATCAACTACCTTCATAAATGTAACAATCATCATGCCAAACAGCAACGTAAGAAATACATTTTGTGAAGACATATCAATCTGAAAATTTTTTAATGCCAGATCAAATGGAATCTCAGAAATTAAGGCAAGCAGTGCCAGACGCGCCATGTAGCGCTTCCAGTTTTTTGTGTACCGCACTCCCTCCACTATCTGGAAGCAGAATATAGGAAAAGCAATGCGTCCGATCATTCTGCCAATCCAGTAAAGTGTAGTTCCAGTTCCTGGCACGATATGCCTTGAAATGTTCCATACATCGACACCATATGGATCGATACAGGAGGCAAAGAGATGATCGATAAACATTGTGACCATTGCAATAATTTTTAATGCAAATGCACTCATGCTTCACCGCCTTTCTCTTTAGTAACAAGATTATTCTTCGCCATCCGGTTCTACATCATCCTCGAGATTTGCAGTGTAAACCTGACGCTTCATTGCCATCTCATCACTTGCCAGATACTCATCGTATGTGGTAATCTTATCAATAAATCCGCCTGGAAGCAGCTCGATAATACGGTTTGCAGTTGTCTGGACGATCTGATGGTCTCTTGAGGAGAACAAAATTACACCTGGGAACTTCATCATACCGTTATTTAATGCTGTGATAGACTCCATGTCTAAGTGGTTTGTTGGCTCATCAAATACTAATACGTTCGCACCAGAAATCATCATCTTGGAGAGCATACAGCGAACCTTCTCTCCTCCTGATAAAACGCGAACCTTCTTCGCACCGTCATCACCAGCAAAAAGCATACGTCCAAGGAAACCTCTTACATAAGTGATATCCTTTACAGGGGAGTACTGCTGCAGCCAGTCATAGATCACAAGATCGCTGTCAAACTCAGCAGAGTTATCCTTCGGGAAGTATGCCTGAGATGTTGTTACACCCCACTTGAAGCTTCCTGAATCTGGCTCCATCTCACCCATTAAGATCTGGAATAATGTTGTCTTTGCCAGCTCGTTTGAACCAACAAATGCAACCTTATCGTCATGACGCAGTGTAAAGCTGATATTGTCAAGCACCTTTACACCATCGATTGTCTTACTTAAATTCTCGACTGTCAGAACCTCATTTCCGATAGTACGGTCTGGTCTAAAGTCGATGTATGGATACTTTCTGGAAGATGGACGCATATCGTCAAGCTGGATCTTCTCAAGTGCTCTCTTACGTGATGTTGCCTGCTTGCTCTTAGATGCATTTGCGGAGAAACGCTGGATAAACTCCTGTAACTCCTTAATCTTTTCTTCCTTCTTGCGGTTTGCTTCCTTCATCTGCTTAATCATAAGCTGAGAAGACTCATACCAGAAATCATAGTTACCAGAATACAGCTGAATCTTTGCATAGTCAATATCAGCGATCTGTGTACATACCTTATTTAAGAAATAACGGTCATGGGAAACAACAATGACAGTGTTTTCAAAGTTGATCAAAAACTCCTCTAACCAGTCGATTGCTGCTAAGTCCAAATGGTTGGTCGGCTCGTCCATTAATAGAATATCTGGATTTCCAAACAAAGCTCTTGCAAGAAGAACCTTTACCTTGTCTGGACCATCAAGCTCACCCATCTTCTTATAATGAAGATCAGTTTCAATACCAAGACCATTTAACAAAGATGCAGCATCAGAATCTGCCTCCCATCCATTCATCTGTGCAAATTCTGCCTCCAGCTCACTTGCACGAATACCATCTTCATCAGAGAAATCCTCTTTTGCATAGATAGCATCCTTTTCCTTCATGATTTCAAAAAGGCGGGCATTTCCCATCATAACAGTATCTAGTACTACACAGTCATCATACTTAAAGTGATCTTGCTCCAATACGGAAAGACGCTGTCCCGGTGTCATTGTGATGCTTCCGTTTGTCGGCTCAAGCTGACCAGACAAAATCTTTAAAAATGTTGATTTTCCGGCACCGTTTGCACCGATAATTCCATAACAGTTTCCTTCTGTAAATTTGATATTTACATCTTCGAAAAGGGCGCGTTTGCCCAGACGTAATGTTACTCCATTTGCACTAATCATGTTTCCCTCTCATTCCGCCGCCTGCCTGCTGCATCTGCGGCTTATACACTCCTGTCTTCTTGTTCTCTTATCTTAATAAGCTGTCTTCTCTTGAATGACAGCTAAATATGATTACCTGATGACCGCACTTTTTGAGCATATTTATTGCTGCGGCAAGGCGCTCATCATCATAGTACGCAAATACATCATCAAACAAAAATGGCATCGGTTCGTCCTGCCACAAAAGCTTTGCAGCTGCAACACGGATGCTTAAGTAAATCTGCTCGATTGTTCCTCGGCTTACACTTTCTAACTGAATCTCCCGCTCATCTGCATACACTCTCACCTTCATATCCTGTCCAATAACAACCTTCTCATACTTTCCGTCTGTAATATCAAACAGGATTTTAGAAGCCTCACTGTTTAACAGATTTCCAAAGGTGGCACGGATACGTTCTGATACGTGATCCATTGTCTTAAGTGCCATATTGACAGATTCAATTTCTTCTGCAAGTCTGGCATTTTCTGCGGCAGCACCCTTTAGCTTCTGATCGTTTTCTTCAAGTGACAACAAAATCTTTTCTTCTTCTTTTTGCTCATGCACAAGATAAGAAAGCTCTCGCTGTGCCTTTTCATACTGCTCTTCAAGCGGCTTGCAGCGGTCGGCAGCATCCGTCGGCATCTTTGTTTTACATTCCTCAAATTCTTTTAAGCTTTGTTCAAGCTTTTCTTTTAGTTCTTTTGATATCTCCTGGGCCGCAAGCGCATTCTTTTTGTTGTCCTTACTCTTCCATGCACATAAAAACATGGAAACAACACATACAAATGCTGCACATGCCCCGATTGTAATCATCCAGAAATCGCCTCTGTTTGTCATACCGACACTGCTGTAGCGATAGATGGAAAATGCACCGGCAAGAACAGCAAGCACCAGCCATATAAGCCATCCATGTCCGCCTGCTGCCGTCATATTGGCATTAGCTGCATTTTCACTTGCCTTTTTGTCTGATTCATAGCGGCGGCGAAGCTCATTTCGCTCGCGCTCATATGCCATCAGTTCTTCCTCTGCCTGACGGCGCTCAGTCTCGATTTTTGTCTGTAAATCACTGCTTTGCTTTTCTCTAATATAACGTGAACGCTGAAGGCGGCTCAGACGCTTGCCCGACTCATCTGCCATCTTTTGATTCTTTTGATGAACGCTGTCCACATCATTTACGATCTGTGACTGCAGACTCTGCTTTTTTAATAACAGCTCCTGTTTTGCCTGCTTGACGTCGATGTTCAGATTTTTGCTCTGACTGGCATTGACTGCCATATCCTCAAGCTCCTTTGCAAGCTGCGGATCTGTAGCACTCTTTAGCTGCTCAATACAGATAGTATTAAGATAACTTGTCTCAGTGAGACCGCTCAAAATCTGTCTTAAATGCTGCTTTGCCGGCTGAAGCGACTCGCCTGTCTCATCATCAAATACACGAACCGTTGGCTGCGGTCTTAAAAAGTTTCGCTCGATTCTGTATACTTTATCATCTTTTTTAATCCACATTCTTCCGCAAAAATCATGCGGTGTCTCCCATGGAAGATAATGGCTGTAACGCTCATTTCCCTCCTCTGTATCCTGGATACCAAACAGCATACTGCGCACAAATGCATGAATCGTGGATTTTCCAGCCTCATTTTTGCCATACACAATATTCAGGCCGGACGTAAATGTAATTGTTTTTAAATGGAATTTTCCAAAATGTGTCAATTCCAGCTTTAGAATATTCACTTGCTACCCCACTTCCCTGTCTGTTACTGTGTCTTCTGTACGGCATTTAAAAGTGCCTCCAAGCCGCAGTAAAGTGCTTTTTGCTCACGCGTTCCTGCCGGTTCTTTTAAAAACTCTTCCAGATACATACCGATCATATCATCCTTATGCTCATCTAAAAGTGCCACCAGATTGTAGTCTGGCATTGTGCCGTCCTTTACATCTGCCACATTGCCAAGCGCAAGAAGACGTGCTCTGTCATATGGCTCTTTTGGCTGATAACGTCCTTCAAGACTAATCGTGAAGATGTTATCGCTGCCATACTGATTGATTGCAGCTGTCAGCTTTTCTTCCAGCTCATCCTCTGTAATATCACTTGACAGGCGCACCTTAATATTGATGTATTCACGGCAGGCAAACGGTACGAACCTAATCGTTGTACTATCCTCGTTAATCTCTCCGAGAATAAATCCATGCTTGCCTGTTTCATGTACGCTAAGAGGCTCAAGTGATCCGGCATAAGCCATGTGCATACTTTGCATAACGCTTGCCTTGTGCTCGTAGCCAAGTGCAATATAGTCAAAGCCTTTTTCAGACAACTCTGAAAGGTCTGCCGGCATATGATTATCATCACCTGTATAGCCAAGCAAAATCTGATATTCACTTTCTTTATCTGGTCTTGCATCCTCCAGATACGGCTTGCCTTCTGTCGGAGCATAGTAGCTGCATCCATGAACAGATGTATTTATGTTTCCCAGCTGCACATTCATGCAATGCTTATCAGACAGCATATGTACCCATGACTGCCACGGATATGTCTTCCACGGACTATCTTCTGTGATATAGTCAGATGCACCGGCAATCATGACAACTTCTGTGGCGGTCAGTCTGGCAAACAGCTTTGCTGCCCGGTCAAGATCTGCCCAGACGGGAGGTCGATCAAAGAGATCGCCTGCGATTAATAACAGGTCGATCTCTTTTTCATTACACGCATCTATCACTGCAGCAAATGAGTCCCAAATTTCTTCTGCACGGTTCTTTCCCCAGAGAAATTCTGCTTCAGGGCTGCTGCCCAGATGCAAGTCTGCTATGTGTATAAAGCGCATTTGGTCTCCTCTCTTGTTGTGTTATTCTACTTTGATGATACCTACGGCTTGCTCCGCTGCTTTGCAGCTCTCACAAGCCTGCAAACATTCGGATTCGCTGATTTTCTTCGAAAATCGCTGCATCCTCATGTTTGTTCGGATCCCGAGGTCAAATGTGCTCTCTCGTGCAAGCACGATCGCACATTGACTTCGGTCTCCTAGTATCATCAAATATCACAGTTATTTACAGTTCTTGGGAATGGGATTACGTCGCGGATGTTGCCCATTCCTGTCAGGTACATAACGCAGCGCTCAAATCCCAGACCAAAGCCTGCATGACGTGCACTTCCGTACTTTCTTAAATCCAGATAGAAGCCATAATCTTCTTCTTTTAAGCCAAGTTCTTTCATACGCTCTGTCAGCTTTGTATAGTCGTCCTCTCTCTGGCTTCCTCCGATGATTTCTCCGATACCTGGTACGAGGCAGTCCATTGCGGCAACTGTCTTTCCATCTTCATTTTGCTTCATGTAGAATGCCTTGATTTCCTTCGGATAATCAGTTACAAATACAGGACGCTTGAAGATCTCCTCTGTCAGATAACGCTCATGCTCTGTCTGTAAATCACAGCCCCAGCTTACCTTATAATCAAACTTATCATTGTGCTTCTCTAAAATCTCGATTGCCTCTGTATAGGTGACATGACCAAACTCAGAGTTTAATACGTGATTTAAGCGATCTAATAATCCCTTGTCGATGAAGGAATTGAAGAACTCCATCTCCTTTGGTGCCTTCTCTAATACATAGCGAATTACATACTTTAACATTTCCTCTGCTAACTTCATATCATCATTTAAATCAGCAAATGCCATCTCAGGCTCGATCATCCAGAACTCTGCTGCATGACGTGTAGTGTTTGAGTTTTCTGCACGGAATGTCGGTCCAAAGGTGTAGATGTTTCTAAATGCCATTGCATATGTCTCACCGTTTAACTGTCCACTTACAGTCAGGTTAGTTGGCTTTCCAAAGAAGTCCTGTGAGTAGTCAACCTTTCCATCCTCTGTCTTCGGGATGTTGTTTAAATCCATAGTTGTTACCTGGAACATCTCGCCTGCACCCTCGCAGTCACTTCCAGTGATCAATGGAGTGTGCACATATACAAAGCCCTTCTCCTGGAAGAACTGATGAATAGCAAATGCGATCAAAGAACGAACACGGAAAACTGCCTGGAAGGTGTTTGTACGCGGACGCAGATGGGAAATGGTACGCAGATATTCCATGCTGTGACGCTTCTTCTGTAACGGATAGTCTGGTGTAGATGCACCCTCAACTGTAACAGTCACTGCCTGAATCTCGAATGGCTGCTTTGCCTGCGGTGTAGCAACTAATGTTCCCTTTACAATCAGGGCTGTACCTACATTGCACTTTGAGATCTCTGCAAAGTTCTCCATGGTATCATGATATACAACCTGAATTGGCTCAAAGCTAGTTCCATCGCTTAGTACGATAAATCCAAATGTCTTGGAATCACGGATACTGCGAATCCATCCTCCTACTGTTACTTCCTTATCCATATACGCGTCCGGCTGCGCAAAAATTTCGCGGACTGTAATTAATTCCATAATTGCCTCCTTTTAGTAAATGAAATTGCGGCAGCAAATTTTTTTCATAACAGCTGCACACAGTTGTTTTTAATTATACCGCGAATAAACGAATATGACAACTGCCTTTTTTCGCAATCCCGGTACTTTACAGTTGTTTTTTCATAAGATAAAATAGAAGGCAGCAACTTCCATAAAGAAAGGATCCTTTTTTATGAACCAAATCTATCTTGATCATGCCGCAACGACCCCACCTCTGCCAGAGGTCTGCGACACTATGATCTCTTATATGAAAAGTGAATGGGGAAATCCCTCTTCGCTGTATGATTTTTCTGATGAACCACGACGCGCCGTTTTGGACGCGCGTGCACATACTGCCGCCCTGATCCATGCTGATCCAAAGCGTATCTTTTTTACTTCCGGAGGCTCTGAATCTGACAGCTGGGCACTTATTGGCTGCGCACGGCTGCTTCGCTGTAAAGGAAATCACATCATCGTCTCTGCTATTGAACATCATGCAATTTTGCATGCAGCCGCCTTCCTTGAAGATGAAGGCTTTGATGTCACTTATCTGATGCCTGATGCAGCCGGCTTCATTCACCCTGAAAATCTTCTAAAGGCAATGCGCCCTGATACGATTCTTGTGTCAATTATGATGGCAAATAATGAAATTGGTACGATACAGCCAATTTCTGATTTAGCTTATATTGCTCATACAAACGGCTGTGAGGGCTGTCTTTTTCACACTGATGCTGTTCAGGCATACGGACAAATTCCTATTGACGTAAAACGTCTTGGAGTTGATCTTTTAAGTGCCAGTGCACATAAAATTTATGGACCAAAGGGCATCGGTCTTTTGTATATCCGCGATGGCGTTACACTGACACCACTTATATTTGGCGGAGGACAGGAAAGTGGCATTCGCGGAGGCACAGAAAATGTACCGGCAATTGCAGGCTTTGGCGTGGCAGCAAAAATCGCATTTAATCAGATGCGCACCACAATGCGTCACGAAATTGCCCTTCGCAATTATCTGATTCAACGAGTACTGCATGAAATTCCATTTTGTCAGTTAAATGGCAGTCACCAAAATCGTCTTCCCGGCAATGCAAACTTTTCATTCGAATATGTCGAGGGCAGCTCCCTTCTTATGATGCTTGACGCGCAAGGTATCTGTGCATCATCTGGCTCTGCTTGTGCCTCTTCATCTGCGGAGCCGTCCCATGTACTGACTGCAATCGGATTGTCTGATGAGCTTGCACATGCTTCGCTTCGTCTGACACTTGGACGAAACACAACAAAAAAAGAGCTGGACTTAGTTGTTTCAATATTAAAAGAAACAATTGACCAGCTCAGAAGTATTTCTGATTCTTATCTTAATCGGATTTCGCGATAGTTGCCTCTTCGCTTACTGTATAAGATATGAACGGCATATAATAACTCAAATGCTACGATGGCTGCCTGTACTAATAAACTTACGGGCAGCCAATGCTGCGTAATCCAGTTTTGTTTATAATTTCCCATGTAATTAATCATATCAAAAATTGCACTACGGCTTCCCGCCTGGTAATTTAATACACCATAAAATGTGACAACTGGATTAGTAAGAAGCAGATAATGATACCAGGATACAGGACTTCCCAACTGATCTCCATAGACTGATGAGCTGTACAAAAGGCTCGGTGCAAGATGAACAAATAATGTTCCACCGATCAAAATCAGATTTGAAGCGTAGGCAGAAAGCGCCGCGTAAACTGAACGATTTGCACCTGCTGAGCATAGAATGGAGAGCGAACAAATCTCAAGTGCAACAACAAGAAGCACGCTGATCATTGCAATAAGATCGCGCATCTGAACACCACCGTACACAAATACAAGTGAAAAAACTGGAAGTGATGTCACAATAAGCACAAACATCATATTCATGCAAGAAACAAGCTTTCCTAAAATCACCTGCCATGGCGAAACACCCGTCGATAAAAACAGCTCCAGATTTCCATTTTCGCGCTCCTGACTGATGCCAGTTCCTGCAAGTGCCGGGGCGATAAAAACGATCATCAAACATTCTGCCATCGCAAGCGTAAGATATAGCTGAAGCAGTGCGGCATAATCATTTTCACTGCTCGTCTTCATGTAACTTACCATGTTCATGAATACAACTATTGCTATAACAGCAATCACACTGTTAACAGAAAGAACAGCAATTAGAAATGCCTTGCTGCGGTTTGCTGCCCAACGATCCTTTTCATATATTGGATTATGGAATTTGCTCATCTTCTCCCCTTTCCGCCTGAAATTTCACGCTCTAACAGATTTTCCAGACTGCTCTGCCCACGGCTAAATGAGTATACCTTGACATTGCTTTCTATAAGTTTTTTTAAAAGTGCAGCTTCATCTTTGATGCCTCCAGCAAAATGCATAACGATAAAATTACCATCTCTTGAAATCGTGCGCACAAGCGCTTCCTTTCGCAAAATGGCAACAGCTGCCTCAGGCGCTTCACAGACACGAAGATATAAAAGTGCCTCGCTTCTTGCCTGACGAAGAATATCTGACAGATTTCCTTCACTTATAATGCGTCCCTTCTCAATAATACCGATCTCACCGCAAAGATGCGCTGCATCTGGAAGTGACTGCGATGCCATTAAGACAGTTACCTCATCCTCTGCAAGAATAGCAAACAATTCCTCCATCGCAAGCTTTTGTGCACTCTCCATCCCATTAAATGGATCATCAAGAAGCAGCAGGCGCGGACGATGAATAATCGCCCGCAAAAAGGAAAGTTCTCTTCTGACACTAGCAGACTGCTCCTCCACAAGCTGCTCTGCTCTTCGCTCAAGGTGCCCCATCTGAAGCACCTCCATGCAGCGCTCTCTCGCTGCAAGACCATAAAGTCCCTGCGCATGTGCATACACTTCGAGATACTCCATTACCTGAAGACGCGGAAAATAACCATCCTGCGATCCCATATAGCCCAGAATACGAATAATATTTTTCTTATTTTCTCGTTTTGACACATCCATCCCATTAATGTAAATATTTCCGCTTTGCGGCTCTAAAAGACCAGAACAAAGACGAAGAAGTGTTGTCTTACCTGACCCTTTTCTGCCAAGAAGCGCATAAAAGCTGCCCGGCGTAACGTTTAGCGTAAGCTCGTCGATCAAAGTCTTATTTTTTACCTTAAATGTAAGCTGATTTACAGACAGCATACATGCCTCCTATCTCATAGTTATCATGTTACATCCGTCAGTTCTGTGTGACAGACAAACAAATAATGGTGTCATTTTCTACCGGATAATCTGTATACTGCTGTATAGCAGGCATATAATCAATTTGCGCCATAACATATAACTGCTCTTTTTTTGTATACAAATAGTATTCATAATAATCTGCTAGCTTTCCAATCCACTGACCGCGGTTTTTGTATGCTCCCTCTGAAAACTGATCTTTTGTCATCATATGAACACGTCCATTTTGCTGTTCCGTCTCCAAATCAATTGTCTCCCCCGGCTTCCAGTGCTCGATCAGTGCAAGCTCATTTCCTGTATTTACTACAGCCGATATAAGTTCGTATTCAGTATTATTTACAAGTGTTCCAAAAACTCCTGACGCATTTTCTTCAACTGTGCCTGTAATAGTTCCGATACCTGAAATATTATTTCCAAGTGCAAAACAGCGTGAGGAAAAGGCTGTCAGGTTTTCCAAAGACAAAAGTGTCTGCTCTTTAGAAAAATCAAACGACACGACACGCTTTGCATTGACAGTTCCGTTTTGTGTGCCGCTTCCCCAATAATACTCTTCCATAAGTGATGTAACATGGTATGCTGGATTAATGCTTACCTCATAGCTGCTGTTAAACGGTGCCTGAATGCTTGTATAGATTGTTTCACTATTCTCATTTTCTCTGCTGTTCTCATCAGATAATACAGTGAGGCTTCGAATAAATGGCCGTGAATAACGTGTGCTTGTTCCTACTATGAATATCAAAATGGAAAAGCATGCAGCAAGCAGACAGACAAGCGGGCGAAACCAGCGTATCCTTTTTTTCTTGCGCATCAAAAGATAAATTCCAGGAATGCCAACTACCAGATATAAAATCAAAATGGCTACATATATCCATACCTTTGGTGTCTCAGCAGATGATTTATGTGTCCTGAGTCTGTAAAGCAGCGATGAATTTTCGTAAACACTAAGAGAGCTAAAATCTTCTGAGTAGCTTCCGCTTGCTCCTTTGCTCAAGATTAGAATAAACTGCGACTTTCTTTCATCTGTAAGACGTGACACAGTCTGGCTGAGTGTTTTTCCAAGAAACCATACACTTCCATCTCCAAGACTTCGGTAAAGCAGCTTTTGGTTACTGCCTGCACTAAAAGTTTTGGAGCTGCCAAATCCGTTTATATTCATTTTCTGGAGTGCTGTCCATCCGCCACTTCCCTCAAATACAATCGTACCGCCCTCTTTTACCCATTCTAACAATGCATTTTTCACATCACTGCTTAGTTCTTCAAAATAGGCAACATCAACCGATAAAAAATCGAGCATATCGTAGCCCTCTTTTTCGGTATACAAATTGTCTTCTGTGAGTGTGACAGTTCGTACTGAAACTGCTGTTCCAAGATCACTTCTTTTAATTTGCTCTGGCCATGATACGGTATCTGTCTGTTTTCCCATATGGCCTGCTAAAAGCATATTCTGCCATTCATCATATGCCTGATAGGTACATGTTCTGCTGTAAATGACACGCTCATCACTATCAAGAAGTTCAATTGTAATCTGACTGCTATATTTCGCTGCAGGGACAATAAACGAGATCGTCTGTTCATTCTCATCTGACAGCGGCTTTCGGTACGCATAGTAATCACTTGCATTTGTCGGCACTGTAAGAACACACGAACTTCCCTCTTTTGCATAATCTCCATCAACATGCACCGTAACTGGAAAAGGATGTTCTTCCACAAGAATACCTTCTCTTCCAAGACCAAGACTGACACTGACTGTTCCTGAATAGGCGCGGTACGCGCGTTTTGAAGCATTTTTACAGCCACCTGCTGCAAGCAGGCATAGGACAATTGTAAAAAACAGTACTGTGACTGCAGTGCGATGGGTAGTTTTAGCTCTCATCTGACACCTCCTGCTTAGCGTGATTGTCGTCCTCGATATTTTCTTCATGTGTGCTTGGCAGCATCACACTAAAAACAGTTCCCTCAAGGCTGCTTTTTGCCGCAATTGAACCTCCGTGTATACGCGCCACATTTGCTGCAATCGCAAGACCAAGACCTGTTCCTCCTGTAGCGGAATTTCTTGAACTTTCAGCACGGTAAAACTTTTCAAATACACGGTCTAAATCCTTTTGCGGAATTACCTTTCCAAAGTTAATGATATCTACTGTGATTGCTTCTTCTTGTGTTCTCGTCTTTACAATCAGAAGCTTTCCCTCTTTTCCATACTTGATTGCATTGTTAATCAAGTTGTCAAAAAGACGCACAAGAAGCGTAGCGTCACCCTGAATTACAAAATTTGATGCATCGGGATGGTACTCGTAGTCCATCTCGTTATTCTCAAATACCGGATAAAATTCATCAAGAAGCTGCGCTAAAAGTGTTATTATATCAATTGGCTGCATATTTGTAGTCTGCTTACTGTAGCTAAGCTTAGTAAATCCAAACAAATCTTCTATCATCTGCTGCAAATGTTTTGCCTTGTCATGAGCAATCCTGATGTAATTCTGACGCGTCTCTTCTGGGAGATCCTTTCTCGTGGAAAGAATATCAAGATATCCTAAAATTGATGTGAGCGGTGTGCGCAAATCATGTGCAATATTAGTTATCAGCTCGTTTTTTGTCTCCTCTGCCTGCTTTTCTTTTTCAAGAAGCTGCTCGATCTCCTCTGCCATGTGATTGACCTGCATTGCAATATCTGACAGCTCATTATCGCCTCGCACTGGAATACGCGTATTAAAATGTCCCTCAGAAATCTCCTGAAGAGATGCTGAAATCTTTCTTGTATATTTGAGTGTTCGATGCTGAAGCATACCAAACACAAAAGCAAACACGCATATGCCAATCAACAGATAAACAAAAATCAGGGGCGCGTTATACTCACCTGACAAACTGGCGACGCTCCCCTGAAAACCGAACTGACACAAAATCACGTCGGCCAGCTTGCTGTTTAGCAAAAGTGCGACCTCAGCCGCCAGCGCGGCAGCTGCACTTAACACAGTGTTAAGCAGCAGACTGCCTCTGTATTTCACTTTATTTTTACTGGTCAATTTTGTATCCAACTCCCCATACGGTTGTTATGATCTTATCCTCACGATTATCGTCCTTGATTTTTGTACGAAGACGGCGGATATGTACCATAACGGTATTATTTGCCTCGTAAACAGTTTCATTCCAGACGTTTTTAAAGATTTCGTCTGTACTGAATACCTTGCCTGGGTTTTGTGCCAACAGACAAAGAATATCAAATTCAAGCGGTGTCAGCTTAATTTCCTCACCATCTACAGTAACAACATGAGTTGTGCGATTAATCACAACACCTCGTATTGAAATGATTTCACTTGCGTCCTTTTTTTGTACGCCGTCTGGATTAAATTCCGTATAACGGCGAAGCTGTGACTTGACTCTTGCAGTAAGCTCTAATGGGCTAAACGGCTTTGTCACGTAGTCATCTGCTCCGCAGCCAAGTCCAAGAATTTTATCAAGATCTGCTGACTTAGCACTTAAAAAGATAACAGGAATGTTGCTGAATTTCCTAATCTGTCTGCACATCTCGATGCCGTCCATCTCCGGCATCATAATGTCTAAAATAGCCAGCTGAATATCATGCTCCTGTAAAATTTGAAGACCCTCTTTTGCACTGTATGCCTTCCAGACACGATATCCATCGCTGACAAGATAGATTTCAAGAAGATCAGCAATTTCTCTCTCGTCATCTGTTACTAATATATTAATTTGATCCATGTTTTTCTCCGTTTCTCTTTGCTGCTGCCTAAACCAGACGACAGCAGCAAATTTTTATTAATCTTGCGCATCCTCTGCCGTAAGCGGCTCAAATACGCGCTGCTTTTGCAGCCCTTCATTTTCATCCTCTCTTACAGCCTCTGCTTCTGCTTCTTTACAGAAAACACCCTGAGAATCAACAATTTCCTTTCCTCTTTTGTCGATGCGCTCATACTGACCGCTTTCGTCCATCTTCATGATTCTTGCACGTACAGTATCCTCAAGCTCAACCTCTAAAATGTGACGTACCTTTGCGCGCACAGATGGATCAAGCACCGGGAATGTAATCTCTACTCTTCTGTCAAGATTTCTTGGCATCCAGTCTGCACTTCCCATATAAATTTCTTCATTTCCGCCATTTCCAAAACAGAAAATACGGCTGTGCTCAAGGAAGGTTCCTACTATAGAGCGCACGCGAATGTTTTCGCTGACTTCTGGTATACCTGTCTTTACGCAGCAGATACCACGAATGATCAGATCAATCTTAACACCGGCTGCTGAAGCCTCATAAAGTGCTGCAATGATGCCTTTATCACAAAGGGAGTTCATCTTAGCAATGATATATGCCGGACGGCCGCTCTTTGCAAACTCAGTTTCTCTTTTAATCCATGACAAAAACTTTCCTCTTAGCCACAGCGGTGCTACAGCAAGCTGGTTCCAAGACTCCGGCTCTGAATAACCAGACAGCATGTTAAATACAGCAGTAGCATCCTCACCAATCATGCGGTTGCATGTCATGATACCACAGTCAGTGTAAAGCTTTGCAGTCGCATCATTATAATTTCCAGTTCCTAAATGTACATAGCGACAGATTCCATCTTCCTCATCACGAACGATAAGTGTAATCTTGCTATGCGTCTTTAAGCCGCGAAGACCATAAATTACATGGCAGCCTGCTTTCTCAAGCATCTTTGCCCATACAATATTGTGTTCCTCATCAAAACGTGCCTTTAACTCGACAAGAACTGTTACCTGCTTGCCATTTTCTGCTGCCTTTGCAAGTGCTGCAACGATTGGTGAATTGCCGCTGACACGGTACAATGTCTGTTTGATTGCTAATACCTTTGGATCAACTGCTGCTTCTTTAATAAAGTTTACAACAGGGTCGAATGTGATGTATGGATGATGCAGGAAAATATCACCTTTTTTAATGTTGTCAAAGATGGACAGCTCTGGGTCAATCTGCGGACAGCTCTGTGGCTTATACTTTGGCTGCTTAAATGCATCAAAGCCTTCCATTCCATAGAGCTTCATTAAAAATGTAAGATCGAGCGGTCCCTGGATCTTATAAATTTCCTCGTCTGATATCGCTAGCTCTTTTTTAAGATATTTGAGCAGATATTTGTCAATCTCCTCACTGACCTCAAGCTTGATTGCCTCGCCCCACTGGCGCTGCTTTAACTGCTTTTCAATCTCTTGAAGAAGATCCTCTGCTTCCTCCTCGTCGATGCTAAGATCTGCGTTTCTTTCAATACGGTATGCAGCAGTACTTATGACATCATAATTTAAAAACAGCTTGCTGATATTTCTGCGGATGATTTCTTCAAGAAGAATCAGCTTAACACCCTCTGTACATGGCAGCTGTACAATTCGTCCCATTACGGATGGCACCTGAACTGTCGCAAACTCAAGCTCTGGCTCCATTTCCTCTTCGCTTTGGTTCTTTGTCTTAATGAGTGCAGCAATATTTAATGACTTATTTCTGATTAACGGAAATGGTCTTGATGCATCTACAGCCATCGGTGTTAAAACAGGGTACACCTTTTCCATAAAGAAATTGTCTGCAAATGCGGCTTCCTCATCGTTCATCTGCTCAAATGAAGTTAACACGGTGATATGCTCCTTTGCCAACAATGGCAAAAGACTTCTGTTATATGTTGAATATTGTGTCTGAGTAAATTCATGAAGTGCTTCGCTGATAGCTGAAAGCTGCTCCTTTGGTGTCATACCTGCAATGTCCGGCTTTTTGTAGCCAGCATTTACCATATCCTTTAATGATGCAACACGCACCATAAAAAATTCATCCAGATTTGATGAGGTGATGCTTAAGAATTTGAGGCGCTCAAACAACGGATTACTCTTATCCCTTGCCTCTTCCAGCACACGATAGTTGAACTGAATCCAGCTTAATTCTCTGTTTGTATAATATTGACTATTTTCAAAATCCATCTTGCCAACCTGCCTTTCTATTTTTCTCTATTTTTCTCACTGTTTCTTTTTCTTCTGCTTAATTTCAAACCCAAGTCCGTATACTTCCTCAAAGAAATCCTGCTTATCCTGTAATGTCTTTTTCTCGAGCGTAATGTTGTCCGGATAAGCTGTCGTGATCACGATATTTGAGTCCTTAATAGTCAGCTTCATATCGGCAAATTTCTGGCGGTGGCTTCGATCAAGCGCATTGCATACTCTTAAGATAGCTGCTAATTTCATAACAATCAAATATTCGTCATTGCCAAGCTTCCCATCAAATTCATTGAAATTTGGAAGCTCCATTGTGTTGTAGCGGACAATGCTTGCAACCATCTCACGCTCCATATGAGAAATTCCGAGAATTTCTGTAGACATGATAATTTGATATGCACACTCGCCTGGTGCACTCATACTTATAAATTTTCCACAGTCATGTAAAATGGCAGCCAGACGAAGAAGCAGACGCTCACGCTCCCCAAGACCATGATATTTTTGCAGCAGATCAAAAAACTTGCCTGCCATCTGCTCAAGATATTCTGCATGAGCCTGATTTCCTTTGTAGCGCTTGCAGATTGTCTTTGCAGATGCAATTATGTCTTCTTCGAAATTGTATGTGATGCGTCCAAGCTTATGCTTTTCCATGTAATCAATTGCATAACCGTCACAAAGATCAGACTGCGGAATCCATATTCTCTCTGCCTGACTTGCATCAAGAAGTGTCTGCGCCAAAATCATGACAGGAAGTACCATCGCTGCATACTCAAACGGCATGTCAAGCATCTGACTAATCTCACTTGTTGATTTTCCACGAATCTGTAAGTACAAATTTCTGATATCCTCTGCGGTGATGCCTGGGTCACCAGTGTGCTCAAGCACCTTTCTAATCTGAGAAATAAGTGTATCACCGACTAGAATCAGACTGCGAATCGTGTGATCCTTTAAGAACATTTTCTCAAAAGTCTGTACATCATTGTCGATCATCTCCTTTAACACAAGCTCAACAACAGGATATTCCCAAGAAAATGCAGAGAACATTTCACCAATCTTTGCCATTCCAAGACGAATATTCTGTGTAGTTGCAAGAGCTTTTTTCTCGTAGATAGAAATCTGTAAGCTTCCTGATCCAATATCAACCATAGCTGTTCCCTTTTCCGGAAGCTTAAAATCATTTTCTCTTGCAATTACACCCTTAATTCTTACATAACGCTGCTCAGAATTACTAAGTACCCGCACGCGGATTCCTGTGCGCACCTCAATCTGGTCCACGACCATTGCACAGTTTTTCGCCTCACGCACGGCACTGTTTGCAAGTGCATAATACTCTGTTATTCCATACTCAGCCAGCGTCTGCTTAAAATGAGTAAATGCATTACAGATCTGTTCTAAGACCTGTGTACTGATTCGCCCCTCTGAATAAGTATCTTTTCCTACCGGAACCATTCGGCGCAGGCTGTCAATCACCTGCATTCCCTTTCTAGGAGCAATCTCGTACACTTTCATAATCACGTCCTGTGCACCGATCTCCATTACTGCCATACGCACTGCTGCCATAATTTCACGTCCTTTCTATTGCTTTACTATTTTTTTAATGCCTTTTGTCCAAGCAGATAAATAATAAACTGCTGTGCACACCTTCCGCTTCTGCCGCCATGATTTAATTCCCATCTGCCTGCCTCTAACAAAAGCTCGTCTGTGTCCATTTCGATGCCATTCTTTTTTGCAAGATTTATCACGATATCATCATACTCCTGCTTTTCTGGTGCACCATAGTAGATAGTTACGCCAAAACGTGCCACCAAAGACAGCTTTTCCTGCACTGTATCAGAAGAATGAAGTTCTGGCTTATAATCCTTTACATCATCAAAGCTTTCCTTAATTAAATGACGACGATTGCTTGTTGCATAAATCAGCACATTATCTGGTTTTGTCTCAAGACCGCCCTCGATAACAGCCTTTAAATATTTGTACTCGATCTCAAACTCCTCAAATGACAAATCATCCATATAAATGATGAATTTATAATTGCGGCTTTTAATCTGAGAAATAATTTTTGGCAAATCTTTGAACTGATGCTTATACACCTCGATCAGGCGAAGTCCCTTAGAATAAAACTCGTTCATGATTGCCTTTATGCTAGATGATTTTCCTGTTCCGGCATCACCAAACAAAAGGCAATTGTTTGCGGCCTGTCCATTAACAAAACTAAGTGTATTATCCACTAACTTTTTCTTCTGACGCTCGTAACCTACAAGATCATCTAAATGCACATGCTCAGTACATGTGATTGGCTCGATGATTGGCTCTCCATCATTATCCTGACCTATGCGGAATGCCTTATGAAGACCAAGCTTTCCAACACCATAATCGCGATAAAAATCTGTTAGCGTATGTAAAAAATCTTCCTCACTGTCACATGCACCAAGATTTTTTCCAAGCTCTGTGATACTGTCGCGAATACGCTTGTTAAATACATGACCATTTGTATTAGAGTTTACATAATTCTCCAAAAGAGCTGCCAAGCTGCATCCAAATGCACGGTCTAAATCTTCAAGGCTTACTGCAAACATTTCTTTCCAAAATGAAATATCTGGAAGAACAAGCTTTGATAATGTTCCCTGCGGAAGACCCTTTTTCTCACATGCCTTAGAAAACGCATTTTCTGCATTTGCGAGTATACAAGCAAGTACGCTGTGCCACAGATTTTCCTGCAGTCCATAGGCTGCTGCCATCTCGATCATCTGATGGATGCAGTTTTCATAACATTCTAAATCATCCTCGGTAAGCGCATCAATCTGTGCCTTTTTTGCCAATGTTCTCATCTGGTAAACCAGATCTTCGTGTTCAAAGTTTCTGTATAATAATAATCTGTTCATGTCAAATCCCCTGATGCTTTCTATAATAATTAATTCGTTACTTTTGAAACTTTTCTATGTTTTTAGTAGTTTCCCAAGATTTTCAAGCGTGCAGCCTCTTCTTTGATGCCAAGAATCGCATTTTCTACAGCTGCATCGGCAAGATTTCCTTCGAAATCAACAAAGAAGCGATACTCAAATGGCTGCTCTGGAATTGGTCTTGATTCGATTTTTGTCATATTCAAATCGTTATAAATCATATGAGACAAAATCGTGTACAAACTTCCGCTCTCATGAGGAATCTCAAACATGATAGAAATCTTTGATGCATCCCTGCGGTAGCATTTTTTTCTGCTTACAATAATAAATCTTGTTGTATTAGTCTTATTGTCATTGATTCCTTCCTCAAGAATCTCTAATCCATACAGCTTTGCCGCTGTTTCGCTTGCTATTGCAGCTGTCTTTGGATTATTTTCCTTAATGACCTTCTGTGCTGCCATTGCCGTATTTGCCTGACTGATCTGCTGCCAGGATGAATGCTCATTTAAAAATTTTCCACACTGCATAAGCCCCTGCGGATGAGAGTAAACTGTCTGAATCTTATCTATGTCTGCACCCTTTAATCCTAGCAGACAATGACGTACAGGAAGATAATACTCGCCCACAATAGTATTATCGTAGCGTGTCAAAAGATCATACACATCACCAACCTGTCCTGCACTGGAATTTTCAAGAGGCAGCACGCCAAAATCAGCTCCTTTATTTGCAACTGCCTTCATAACCTCCTCAAAGTTTGGCACATGAAAATATGTTGCCAAGTTTCCAAAATATGCCATGGAAGCAGCATGACTGTATGCTCCCTCTACCCCCTGAAATACAACAGTCGCATTTGTTTTGTCAATCTCATCCACACAGTCAAATGGAACCGGCTGAGCAACGCCCTCTTCCTTCATAATCTGATACTGACGCTTGCGGCAAATTGCCATGACCTGTATAAACAAATCGCAGATGCCATGTTCTTTAAAACCATCCTCTGCAAGCTTTGACAAAGCTTCTAGCTTCTGGTTTTCTCTTGTTTTATCAAGCACCTTTTTATTATTCTGTATCTTGTATGCAGCTACATCCCTGCAGACATCAATTCGTTTCTGAAACAGGCGTGTGATTTCTTTATCTATCACGTCAATCTGTGCTCTTGATTCTGATAAATCTAACATATATTTTTTATTCCTCACTTATAACCTGTATTTTTGTTAATGCTATTTTGCAAGCAACTATGCTTCTCACAGTGAACTGTTTCTTATTTACTGCTCTGCGTTCAATTCTTCAAGCAGCTGTTTGATCGTGCTTTTACTTACCGGATGACGAAGCCATGGTGCAATCTGTGCCATCGGCACTAACACAAAACTTCTCTTTTCAATTTCTGGATGCGGTACAATCAGTCTCTTTGTTCCAAGGATCTGATCATCGTAGAAAAGCAAATCTAAATCAAGTGTTCTCGGTCCCCAATGAATCTTGCGCTCACGTCCTGCCTTTGCTTCAATACTCTGAAGCACATCTAAAAGTGCAAATGGCTCCAGCCAGGTACGAAGACATGCACAGCCATTTAAAAAATTTGGCTGATCAAGATAGCCATATGGTTCTGTCTCAATCCAGTCGGAAACACTTTCTATCTCAATGCCTTTTACTGCTTTTAATTCTTCAATGGCAACATCAAGATAGTTTTTCTTTTCTCCAAGATTTGAGCCAAGCGCAATATATGCAGTATGCCACTTTCTTGTTGTCTCGACCGCCACAGTTTCAAGCGGCAGACCAACAGGCGCCCACGGCTTTTCAATTTTGATTGTGATGCCGTTAATGAGCGGATTGGTCAGCAAAATTTCTTCAGCTGTAACTGCTGCTGCACGCTCTAAGAGCTTATGGTTTTCACGCTGCAAAATCTGCGTAATCTGTCTTGAGATTGCTCCATAATTTACTGTCTTATCAAGATCATCTGTCTGTGCAGCTGCTGTTGTATCAAGAGATAAAACAGCTGACACAACAAATTTTTGCCCTAGACGCTGCTCCTCTTCATATACACCATGATGGGCAAATACTTCAAGCCCCTTGATTTCTATTTTATCCATTCTATATCAAATTTCCTTCTATTATTATTAAATTTAAAGCAATGTTTTTCCAATATCATGTAGCGTTAGTTTCTAAGCAGTGCTTCTGCCATCTTAATTGCTCTCACATTTGCCTGTACATTGTGGACACGTACAAACATGCAGCCCTTCTGTACTGCCCAGACGGTCGTTACCATAGTGCCTTCTTCTCTCTGGTCTGATGGCAAATCAAGTGTCAGTCCAATCATTGATTTGCGGCTTGTTCCAAGAAGAACCGGGCAGCCAAGTGTATCTAATACTTCAAGATGATTTGTGATGGCTAAATTCTGCTCATAATTTTTTGCAAAACCAACGCCAGGATCGAGTATAATGGTATCCTTTGAAATTCCTGCTTTTTTTGCAATATTTAATGTCTCCTGCAAATCTGATACAACATCCTCTAAAAAGTTGTTATAATCAATTGTCTCTCGATTATGCATAAGACATGACGGCAGCTTTGCCTTTGCAATCACTTCTGCCATTTTTTTATCTGCCTTTAATCCCCAGATATCATTGATCAGATCAGCTCCTGCCGCAATCGCTGCACTTGCAACACCAGATTTGTAGGTGTCCACGGAAAGCGGAGTGTCAAAACGTTTCTTTAATGCCTCGATAACGGGTGCCACACGAGAAATTTCCTCTTCGTCTGAAATTCGTGTATAACCACCAGGTCTTGTCGATTCGCCACCAATATCTAAGATATCTGCACCTTCTTCAATCATGCGCTGTGCATGAAAAAGTGCATCGTCCATATGATTCCAGCGTCCACCATCTGAAAATGAGTCTGGTGTAACATTTAAAATTCCCATTACGTAGGTATGACCGCTTGTCTGAAAGTCTCTGTTTCCTATTCTCATTTTTTCCTCCAACTTAGCGAACCATCATCAAAACACGATTGATCAGCTCGTCATTATTTTCAAAGACGCCTCTGCACACATATGTTAACGTCTTGGTACCTGGCTTTCTCACGCCGCGCATTGTCATGCACATATGCTCTGCTTCTATTACAACCATAACACCCTTTGGCTTTAAATGTTCCATAAGTGCATCAGCCGTCTGAGCTGTCAGCTGCTCCTGAATCTGTGGACGCTTTGCAAATACTTCTATTGTTCTTGCCAGCTTGGAAAGTCCTGCAACTCTGCCATCTGGTATATATGCTATATGTGCTTTTCCATAAAATGGGAGCAAATGATGTTCACACACTGAATAAAGATCAATGTCTTTTTCTAATATCAGCTCGTTATTCTTTGCTTCAAATGTTGTATGCAAATATTGTCCTGCATCCTGCCCCAGTCCGCCATATATTTCGCTGCACATACGTGCAACGCGGTCGGGAGTTCCTAACAGTCCCTCTCTGTTTGGATCTTCACCGATTCCTTCTAAAAACAAGCGCACAGCCTGTTCAATCTTTTCTTTATCCATAATTCCTCGTCTCTATTTTATTTGCTTACATTCTGTCGTTGCGTTTCATCCACTCTTTTACCCTTGCAAGAATTGTAAGGGTTCCGCACACAACCACTGGATTGTTCTGTGATACAGCCGCTTCCATTGCTTTTTCAATACCATCCTCACTGTCAAATGAAGTGACCTTTAACTGTGAAAAACGCTTTTTAATTGCAGCTTTTAAATCTGTACTTTTCATCGCCCTTGGTGATGGCGGTGTCACAGTAAACACGTTTGATGCGCGGCCAAATAAAATTTCAATTTCTTTTTCATAATCTTTATCTGCCAGAACACCACAGACATAGCAAATCGGCACTGCACCAAACATTTGATTTACAGACTCACGAAGGCGTCTTATGCCATCTGGATTATGCGCACCATCTAATATTATATCAGGTGAACCGCTATGAAGCTCAAAGCGTCCGCCCCAGCGTGTTTTTTCAATGCCATCATAAATGTGCTTTTTTTCAATTGGATAGCTGCGGCTAAGTACGCTTGCTGCCTGTACGGCAAGTGCAGCATTTTCAGGCTGACAACTTCCAAGCATCTTTAAATGCAGATTTTCAAATTCTCGGAAAAATACAATGCTCTCTCGCTTATCAGAAAATATCTGACGCACCTCATCGCGGTGTACCTCGTAAAGCGGTGTGTCTGCTGCTTTTGCTGCTGCACGAATTGGCTCCATCGCATCTTCCTTCTGCTCGATGCAAATAACAGGTGCACCCGGCTTTATAATACCAGCCTTATGTGCTGCAATCTCGCTGATCTTATTTCCAAGGATGCGGCAATGATCCATGCTAATTGATGTTATGATACTGCATACCGTTGTTGTAACAATATTTGTAGCATCCATGTCACCGCCAAGACCTGCCTCTAAAATTGCCAGCTCGCAGCCTTTCTTCGCAAAATACCAAAACGCCAATGCTGTTTCCTGTTCAAAAGCAGTAGGTGTTTCGCCGTCAAGACTCGCTGCAGCCTCTGCCACTGCTGTCACGCCTTTTGCATATTCGCTTTCACTTATACAGCTTCCACATGCGAAATACTGCTCTGTACTTGAAAATACAGCCGGAGATGTATATCTTCCTACTTTAATTCCTGCCTCTGATAAGATTGAAGTGAGATAGGCAGCTGTTGATCCCTTGCCGTTTGTTCCTGCAACCTGAATAAATTTGACTTTATCCTGCGGATTATTAAGTTTAGCCATCAGATGGCGCATTGTGTCAAGTCCCAGAACGATTCCCTTTTGACTTCGCACCTTTTCCAGATAATTTTGTGCTTCCAAAAAGTCCATGGAGTCCCCCTTTCAAGGTTTTTGTCAGATAGATTTTAACTTTTGACCATGCTACTATAATAATATAATTTTTCATTTTAGTAAAGAGGGCAGATCATACCAGATGTCTGCCCTCTAAATATGTTTATATATATTTTTTGTTAGTTTACAAAAGTCGGGCGGGAAAGCCAAGAAACTTTTTGCAATTATCGGACAATGA
>ERZ809224.236-NODE-236-length-57327-cov-13.362760_pt1 | contig 57327 bp, 64 predicted proteins | sample MGYA00520513_ERZ809224 | MGnify/ENA primary metagenome ERZ809224 (study PRJEB31576, sample SAMEA3212658) | Homo sapiens | biome: human-gut; feature: human gut; material: fecal | place: Sweden | collected 2012 ... | reverse complement strand
CTTCAATTTTTTATTTTATATATTTAGTGTGTCATATCTATTGTAAACCTATATTCGTAAAAATATGTATCTACTTTATACATTTTATGCCATTATTAAAAAAATATTCATCTTTTTTTAAATTAAGAAAGCTGGCCTGGAATTCCAGACCAGCAAGCACACTTATCTAATTCTGATAATTTTTTTCTCCCATTCATTTTCACTAGCCTTTGTGAAGCCATTTCTAACAGCAGCCGCCATAAACTGGGGCTTATCATTAGTGGCATACATACGAACCCTTTTTACTTCAGGTTCATTTTCTCTCACATAATTGATAAATTCTTCTACAGCCTCTGTAGCAAATGGGCTATTATCCTCATACCAAGGGAACAGCCAAATGTCTGTTGAAAGTATATTTGCAAGTTCATAGAACTGAATTACTCCCAACATGTTTCCAGACATTTTATCTGCAATTATCAAGGTGTATTCATTATCCACTTCCTGAATCATATCGTTAATACTTGCATCTTTTATTTTTGCCGGTCCGAATGGTATTTTGTGTGCTATACACCTACCAATTGTTACTTTGTCCCGTTCTTTAAACTTCCTGAGATAAAGATGGTTAGGGTGTTTTTGATTGTACATAAAAAAGCCTCCTTTTTTAGTGTACATAAAGTATAGCACACATTCTAAGTAAAAGCAAATTTTAGCTGTTTATTATTGGTATTCTTAATGTTTCTCCAACATAAATTAAGTTTGGATTTGCTATGTCATTTAATTCTACAATACTTTTTATAGTTACTCCGATATTCTCTAGCTATTTGTGTTAAAGTATTTCCTCTTCTTACTATATACAATCTATGACTAGTATCATGTATTTTGTAATCACTTAACATAGGAACTCTTAATTCTTGACCTACATAAATTAAGTTTGGATTTGCTATGCTATTTATTCTTGCCAAATATTGATATGAAGTATTGTATTTAATTGCAATACCACTTAACGTTTCTCCCCTGCTAACCCTGATATATTTAAATTCTTGATTTTTATCTGTTACTGTATCTTTTGGAATTTGTGACACATTATTTAAAAATACTCCATTTGTAAAATAATCTCTATCTACATTTCCATCTATTCCATTTACTCTACCTCTATCTGAATATTGAAAACCTACCCAAAATTTCCATTTACCATTACTTTCTGGTTCTTCTACAAAATAATCTGCAACCCAAATAGGATAATCATCTGATAGTTCTTTACTAAATACTGTTCTTGCATTATATGCATCACTATAAATTACGCATTCTTTACCACTTAATTTTTCTACCGTTTCTAAAAATACTCTTGAAATTTCGTTTATAGTACTAACACTTAATCCATCAAACACTTCAAAATCCATTGCTAATCTACAATCTGGTTCTAAACCTTTTATATTGCTAACAAAAAATTCCGCTTCTTCTTTTGCTTCTGCCACATTTGTTGCTGTTAAAAAGTGATAAAATCCAGTTCTTAATCCATTTGCTTTTGCCTTTTCGTAATTCTCTCTAAAATACGGATCAACATAGCCTCTTCCTTCACTTGCTCTAATATACACTACTTCAATCCCAGCTCTTGCAACTTCTCCAAAGTCTATATTCCCTTGCCACTCACTTACATCTATTCCGTTATATAGCTTTTCTGATGATTGTGAAAAAGCAAATGTCTGAGTGCTAATTGCTACAATTATTGCCACTAGCAATATACTTAAAAAAATCTTTCTCATAAATACCTCCTCTTAAAATTTTATGATTAATATATTTGTTTATTACTCAAAAATATGGTAATATAGTTATTGGTGATAAATATGAAATTTTTAAATGAAATATTAGACTTCTTTAAAAATCTTACTATTGAAAATGCAGTAGATATTGGAATAGGACTAGCGATTATTGTAATTTTTAAAATAATAAGCTCGCCTATTGCATATATGATAGTAAAGATGTTTAAATTTAAAGTTAAAGATAAAAATAAAATTAAAAATAATGGATTTTATAAACCATTAAAATCATTCTTTGTTATTCTTGGAATATACATTGGATTTATGGTTTTAAAATTACCAGCAGATATCTTTGCTGTTATAACTAAAATATTTAAAATATGTGTTATATTACTTGCTACAAAAGGGTTTTCTAATTTATTTGATTCAAATTCTGAATCATTTGCTAAATTACGTGAAAAACTTAACTTTGATGGAAATGACACAACAATTAACTTTTTTAGTAAAGTAGCTAAGGCATTAATTTATATAATAGCTGGATTTATTTTAATTACTGAACTTGGTTATAACTTAGGTGGTTTAGCAACAGGTCTTGGAATTAGTAGTGTTGTAATCGCACTTGCTGCCCAAGATATTGCCAAAAGCTTTTTAGCAGGTATTTCTATAATATCTGATAGACCTTTTGAAATAGGTGATTATATTACTGTTGGTGATCTTTCTGGAACTGTAGAAGATATTACATTTAGGACAACAAGAATAAGAAATGCTGATGATCAAGTTATAGTTCTTCCAAACAGTGTTTTAACAGATAATAATATTATAAATTCATCAAAAAGAGATTGTAGAAGATTCCGTATTGTACTTACACTTGAATTGGATACTCCTTTAGAAAAAGTAACTCAATTAACAGAAAATATAAAATTAGCTTTAACAACTCACCCACAAGTTATTAATGAAACTGTAAAAGTATTTTTTGAAACAATTTCTGCTGATGGAATTGATTTATCAATTGACTTAAAAACTAGTGCTTTAGAATACGTTGATTATTTAAAATTCAAAGAAGAAATAAATTACACTTTATTAGATATGGTAAATCAAGCAAAAATAGGTCTTGCATATCCATCACAATCAATTTATTTAAAGAAGGACTAAAAAATGTTAAATAGTTGTACTCTATGCCCACATAATTGTAAAGTTAATAGATTAGAAGGAAAAAAAGGTAGATGTAAGTGTGATAATACATTAAAGATTGCACTTGCATCTTTGCATATGTTTGAAGAGCCATGTATTAGTGGAACAAATGGCTCTGGAACAGTGTTTTTTACTAATTGCAATTTGAATTGTATATATTGCCAAAACTATGAGATTAGCCAAGAACGGAAAAGGTAAAGAAATTACTGTACAAAATCTTTCTGATATTTTTGTTAAACAACAAGAAAAAGGTGCTCACAATATAAATTTAGTAACACCTACAATGTATGTGTACCAAATAATTGAAGCAATTAAACTTGCAAGAAAAACTGGGTTAAAAATTCCAATTATATATAATTCTAATGGATACGAATATGTAGAAACAATAAAAATGTTAAATGGCTATATTGATGTTTATTTACCTGATTTAAAATATTACACAAATGAATTGTCTAAAAAGTATTCTAATGTGGATAATTATTTTGAAGTTGCAACAAACGCTATAAAAGAAATGTACTCACAAGTTGGAAATGCTGTTTTTGATGATAATGGAATTATTCAAAAAGGAGTTATTATTCGTCATTTAGTTCTTCCAAATCATATTCAAAATACAAAAAATATTTTAAAATGGATTAATGAAAATTTGCCAAAAGATATATATGTAAGTGTAATGGCTCAATATTTTCCAACTTATAAAGCAAAAAATGATTCTTTAATAAACAGAAAATTAAATAAAAAAGAATATAAGGAAGTTTTAAACTACTTATATTCTCTGGATTTACAAAATGGGTATATTCAAGAATTGGGAAACCATGAAGAAGAATATGTTCCAGATTTTAATTTAACTTTCTAATTCTTGCTTCATTTTTAAATACACATCATTTTTTAATTTTTCTGTGGCTTGCTTTTTATCTAGTTTTTGGTCTGGATAAATTGCTGGCAATACGTAAAGCTCTATAAAGGGCTTCTTTTTTATATATTTTCTTATCCCATATGGTTTAACAAATTTATATACCATTGGTACAATTGGAACATTATTTTCTACGGCTAATTTAAATGCTCCATTTTTAAATTTTCTTAGTTTTTTGTAATATGGCCACAATGATGCTTCTGGATAAAAGTGCACAGTTTTATTTTCTTTTAATAATTTATTTATTGATAAAAAGAATTTTTCTTTATTGTGCAATCCTTCTGGTATTGGAAATGCATGTAATAGTCTAATAATATGCCTAATTACTGGTATTTCAAAATTTGATTTAATACTTACAAAGTATAAACTTTTTGGAGTATTTGCAATTGCATTCATTGTACAATCCATTGGATGCACATGGTTTGATACTGTTATTTTTCCTGTTTTTATTTTTGTAAGATTTTTTCTTCCATATATTTTAAAATTGTACATTATTTTATTATATACAACCAATATTGGCCAAACTATTATATATAGCAAAGTTGAGGCAATTTTAAACATTATTCCCTCTTTTATGTAGTCGTAATCCTCATCGATTTCTATATCTAAGGGAGTCCACATGTTTATTATATGCTCATCTTCATTTTCTAAATTTTCCTCAATTTTTTCTATATTCTCTAATTGCATCTTCAAACATTCCTTCTATTTTTTTCATGCTTTTTTCTATTCTATAATTTTCTGCATGTTCTGCATATTTTGTTTCCATTTGTTTTCTTTCAGCTTCATTTTCAATCCAGTAATCAATTTTTTTAGCTAAATCATCACTGTTTCCTGCTTTAAATAAACTTCTGTCATCTAGTGCAAATTGAGGAGTTGCAGATTTTGGACTATTCGCAATTATAGGAACTATTCCACATGCAAATGCTTCTATACAAGATATTGCTTCTATCTCTGCATCTGCCGAATGTATATAAAGGTCTGTCATTCCAAGTAATTCTAATAAGTGTTCTTTATCGAAAAAGCTTATTACTGGTTCATTTACTAATTTTTCTCCTAATTTTTTATATTTATTATATTTTGGTCCTTTTCCAGCAAGTACTAATTGAATTTTATCACTATATTTTGATTTAGAAATTGCTTCAAATATTAAATCTTGTCTTTTTTCATTTGATAATCTTCCTATCATTGTAATTACAAATTTATCTTTAAATTCAGGACTTTTTTCGTTTTTTCTATATTTAAATTCTTGGCCTACTCCATTTGATATTACATAGGTTTTAGCAGTATAACCATGTTCTTTTAATTCATTTGCTATAAAGTTACTTGGGCAATGAATATGTTTAAATTTATTGAAAAATTTATCTCTAAAGAAGCTATATATTTTATCATTTACCTTTGTATTTTTCCCAAGCCCTATTGTATATGTTATATTTTCTGGTTGTACATGAAAAGCAGCTGTACGTGGTGTTCCCAGTTTTTCTGCTATTTCTAGCGCTTCATAAGATAAGAAAAATGGCATGTAAAAATGGACCACATCAACTTTTGAAATAGCCTCTTCTAATACATCTTTGTTTGGAACAGCAAATGTCATACCTTGAGATTTTATTATTTTAGAAACTATTATTGGTAGTGGCAATTTTTTAACTACATATTTATTTTTTGCTGGTTTTCCTGTACTTACAACATATACTTCATGTCCTAAATTCATTAACCCTTCTGCAAATCTTTTTGCAGAAATTGTTGTACCATTATTTGCATCATCAAATTGGTCTATAACTATCAAAATTTTCATTAATATCAACCTCGCACAATACTATACAATAAAACTCGAAAAAAATCAACTTTTGTAATCTGTGGGGAAAAAGGGGTCAGACCCCTTTTTCCCCACTGTCCCCTTTTTCTCTTGTTTTTATTTTTAAGTAGTGATATAATTTTGGCGGAATGGAGGGAGAGAAATGAAAGATTTATTAAAAAGAGCAGGCTTTACATCTATACTATCTTCACTAGTATTTTTACTTTTAGGTATTTTACTTGTTGTAAATCCAGATGCTATGGTTCAAGCAGTTTCTTATGTAATTGGTGTATTACTTATTGCTATTGGAATTGTTAAAGTCATATCTTATTTTACATCAAAAGATGATTATCTATTTTATGATTACAGACTTATATATGGTGCTTTATGTATAATTTTAGGTATACTTGTAACAGTTAGTGGTAATGCAATTGCTTCATTTTTTAGAATTATTATAGGTATATGGATAATTTTAAGTGGTATAGCAAGATTAGACCTTTCTGTAAGACTTAAAGGAGCTGACACTGGCTACTGGATTTTAAGTTTACTTCTATCTATTTTAATACTTGTTGCTGGTGTTTATGTAATGTTTGCACCTGGTACAATATTAGTTACATTAGGAGTTATCTTAATTGCTTATTCTATTATGGATATAATAGAAAGTATTATATTTATGTGTAATATGAATAAATTGTTAAAATAAAACAAAAAAAGGACTTTTAGTCCTTTTTTTGTGCTCTTTTTATACTCTATTTTATAATTTCTATTAATTCTTTGTTTTTATCTCTTATTTTAAGTATTACTAAAATTATTGCCGTTATTACAAATGTAATTAAATATATTAATAAACTTGTTTTCCAATTTCCATTAGAAATATTTGCTCCAACCATTGCAGATGTAATTACAGATGGAAATCTTACAAGTGTTGCTATTAATATAAATCTTAACGGTTTTACTGGTAAAAGTCCTCCAATATATACAAATAAATCTTTTGGAGTTCCTGGCAAGAAAAATATTAGGCATAAAATAATTTCTAAGTTTGTTTCGTTTTTTAGTAGTTTACTATTCATTACTTTTTCCACTTTTTCTTTTTTGAAAAAATTATATAAATATTTTTCTCCTAATTTTCTTACAGAAAAGAATACTATTATTGTAGTAATAAGTATAGATACTGTTATAAATAGCCATCCTCCCCATGTACCATAACACATTCCTGCAAGTACCTCAAATGGTTCTCCTGGTAATATCACTAATAATATTTGCAATACTTGCAAACTAAATAGTAATAGCAATCCTAAAAATCCCATGCTATTTATTTTGTTTTTAAAAGCTATTTGTCCTTCTGTTGTAGATAGATCCATCATAAATGGAGCAATTTTCCAAAAAAATATTGCTAGTGCTACTAATATTACAACTGTTAATGTTATTTTAATTATTTTTATTTTGTTTTGATTTTTCATTTAATTTCTTCCTTATTATTAAGAGTTTAGCATTTCAAAATACAAAAGTCAAACAAATTCCAATTTATTTTACTGTTCTCCAATTCTATGTTATAATTATATTCAGTTTTTTAAGGAAGGGATTTTTATGAATTTAAATATAGTTTTAGTAGAACCAGAAATTCCTCAAAACACAGGCAATATTGCAAGAACTTGTGCTGCAATTGGTGCTAAATTGCATTTGGTAAGGCCTTTAGGATTTGAAATTTCTGATAAATATGTAAAAAGAGCTGGTCTTGATTATTGGGATAAATTAGACATAGAAGAACATAATTCTTTATCTGCTTTTTTGAAAAAATATCCAGTAAATAATAATATGTTTTTAGTTACAACAAAGGGGCAACATTGTTATTCTGATGTTAATTATTCTAAATTAGATGAAGTTTTTCTTTTGTTTGGAAAGGAAACCAAAGGACTTCCAGAAGGTTTATTAAAAGAACATTTAGAAAATACCATAAGAATTCCAATGAGAGAAACCTTACGTTCTCTTAATTTATCTAATTCTGTTGCTATTGTTGCTTATGAAGTTTTTAGGCAAAATAATTTCTGCAATTTAGAAGAAACTAGTAAATATTTTAAATAATCTACTTTTATTTATTTAATTATTAAATTATAATATATTTATAATATTAAAAGGAGGTTTTTAATGTCGACTTTTTATGCTATTATTTCATCGTTTTGGTTTGAAGTTTTAATTAGGCTTATTTTAGGTTTTTTGTTAGCAGGCTTTATTGGTGCAGAAAGAGAATCTGTAAATAAACCTGCTGGCTTTAAAACGCACTCTCTTATTGGAGTAAGTGCAGTACTTATAATGCTTTGTGGTGAATATTTAAGCAACAATTATTCTGTTGATGCATCTAGAATACCAGCTCAATTACTTTCTGGTATCGGATTTATTGGTGCTGGTACTATTTTAAGAGATGGCTTTAATGTAAAGGGATTAACTACTGCTTCTAGCTTGCTTGCAGTAACTTGTATTGGTCTTAGTATTGGCGCAGGATTTTATATTGGTGGAATTGTTGGAACAGTACTTGTATATATTATTCTTTCTCATTCTCACAATTTATCTGAAACATTAGACCATTTTAATAATGTTTCTTTAACTCTTACTGTTAAGGATTATAGAAATACTTTACCTGAAATACAAAAAATATTAGATAAATATAGTATTAATATTAAAAAAATAAAAAATGGTCAACCAGATGAAGAAAATGTAACTGATATTCAATTATTTTTCAGATACCATAAGGACGTAAATATAAATTCTGTTTTTACAGAAATTTCTGGTTTAGAAAATGTAACTGATTTGGAGGAAGGATAGAGTAAAGCTCTATCCTGTTTTGCTTAATATATCCTTTTTCATTTTATTCATTATTTTTTTCTCTAGCCTAGATATATAACTTTGTGAAATTCCAAGCATATCTGCTACTTCTTTTTGTGTTTTTTCTGTTCCACTTATGAATCCAAATCTCAGCTCCATAATATTTTTCTCTCTATTACTTAGTTTTTCTATTGAGGCTTTTAGTAATACTTTATCCACTTCGTCTTCTATTCCTCTAGAAGTAATATCTGGTTCTGTTCCCAAAATGTCTGAAAGCAGTAATTCATTTCCATCACCATCTTGATTAAGTGGCTCATCTATTGATATTTCACCTTTTATTCTGTTACTTCTTCTTAGATACATTAAGATTTCATTTTCTATACATCTAGAAGCATAGGTAGCAAGTTTTATGTTTTTACTTATATTAAATGTATTTATTGCTTTCATTAATCCTATTGTTCCAATTGATATTAAATCTTCTATTCCTACACCTGTATTTTCGAATTTTTTAGCAATATATACTACCAATCTTAGGTTCCTTTCTACTAAGATTTGTCTTGCTTCTAAATCCTTATTTTCTAGTTTAATTAATAATTCTTCCTCTTCATCCGAACTTAATGGCGGAGGTAATTTTTGACTACCTGCTATATAAAAAATCGGCAGATTTTCTATCTCCTCATTGTTTAAATATTTAACATAGATTGTACTAATTTTAGATTTTAACAGTTCTAATATGTTCATTCTCTTCATTTCCTCCTTTGTTTTCTAAAAGTTCTAGACCTATTAGTGCTCTATATTTTCCTGTTTTGCTTAAAGAGCCATCATATATACCTATTATTATATTTTTTATAAATACTACATCTTCTTGTGTATTTACTGTTAGTCCATCTGCTTTTATTCCTATTAGCATTCCATTTTCTTTCCCTAATGACATAAATGGTATTAGTCTTATTTTTGATAGGTACTCTCCTAAATCTATTTCTTTCCCTTCTATAATATTTGATAGATTGTTTAATATTTTTTCTGGTATTACTCCTTTTAATACGTCTTTTTCTACAACTGCTACTGGTATTTTTGTAATTGGTTCCTTTAAAAAGTTTCCTGTATCTAGTATTGCTTTTGTATACACACTATTTGAGTTTATATTTATTTTGATATTGCAAAGCATGTCTTTTTTGCTTAATTTTCCTTTTATGTTTTTAAATGCTGTTGTTATAATAATAAATCCAACCATTCCTCCTGCTAGTACAATTTTTATTGGATATGTACCAATTAACACACCGTTTTTCCATTAATATGTTTTGTGGACTTACAAAATATAAAAGCGCAAAAGCCACTCCTCCAAATGTAAATGAAGTTAAATAAAATATTATAAACTCTTTAAAAAACAATTTTACATTTAATGGTTTGAATGCAATATATACCATGGCAATAGAAAGTATTATTTTTAAAAATATGCTGGAACATATTTCCAGTACTGATATATATGAAAGTACTGCATAAACACTTCCTATACTACTAGCTACAAGGGTTCTAATTATTTTTTTTGGTGCTTTTATAATTATTCCAGTTGCAAATATAATAATATAATTCATAAATAAATTTTCTAAAAAAATTATATCTATATATATGGTCAATAGGTCACCTCGTATTCTTTTACACAAATTACAGTTGTGAATACTAATCTGTGCTAAATATTGTACTACTGTTTGTTTAAATAATGTGTCATTTTGTGAAGGCGAAAAAAAGAAATAATCTACTATTTTAGATTATTTCTTATTCATTTTTATTTTAATAATTATTGTTTAGGAAAAATCGACTTTTCTTTTAGCGATTTTTAAGATTTTTCCTTATTATTTATTTCCTTTTTTTCTTAAGAAAGAAGGTATGTCTAAATCATTTTGATTGTCTTTATTTTCTACTGGAGTTGGTATTGAGTTTATTTTTTTATTCCATGTATTTGTTACTAAGTTTTCAACTCCTATGCTTGAAATTGGTGGTTCTTGTTGTTCAAAACCTGTTGCGATAACTGTAATTGAAATTTCATCTCCTAAGTTTTCGTCTGTAACTACACCAAATATAATATTTGCTTCTGGATCAACACTTCTTTGTACTAATTCTGCTGCTGTATTTGCTTCTTGTAATCCTAAATCGTTTCCACCTGTAATGTTTATTATAACTCCTCTTGCTCCTTCTATTGATGTTTCTAGTAATGGACTTTGAATAGCTTGTTTCGCAGCATCTTCTGCTCTGTTTTCTCCACTTGCTCTACCAATTCCCATGTGTGCCATACCTGTATTTAACATTACTGCTTTAACGTCAGCAAAGTCTAAGTTAATTAGTCCTGGTACAGAAATTAAGTCTGATATACCTTGAACACCTTGTCTTAAAACGTCATCAGCCATTTTAAATGCTTCTACAATTGATGTTCTTCTATCAATAATTTGTAACAATTTATCATTTGGTATTACAACTAATGTATCTACTTTTTCTTTTAAGTTTGCAATTCCTTTTTCTGCTTGAGTAAGTCTTTTCTTTCCTTCAAATGTAAATGGTTTTGTTACAACACCTATTGTTAATATTCCTAATTCTTTTGCTGCTGCTGCAACTATTGGAGCTGCTCCTGTTCCTGTTCCGCCTCCCATTCCGGCTGTAACGAATACCATATCTGCTCCTCTTAACATTTCAGCAATTTCAGCTTTGCTTTCTTCTGCTGCTTGCATTCCAATGTCTGGATTTGCCCCAGCACCAAGTCCTCTTGTTAGTTTTTCTCCTATTTGAATTTTAGAACTTGCTTTTGATAATTGAAGAGCTTGTCTATCTGTATTTATTGCTATAAATTCTACACCTTTAATTCCTGATTCAATCATTCTATTTATAGCATTATTTCCTGCTCCTCCTACACCTATAACTTTTATTGTTGCTGTTCCGTCCATCATGTAATTATTGTTTTCATCGTAATCTGTTTCCATCATAGTGTTAATCCTCCTTCATTTTTGGGTTTGGAATTTTAAAGTTATTTTCGCACTTCTTTCTTATTCCAAATATATTTTTTTAAAATTTAAAACTTAATTATGAATAGAAAAATTCTTTTATTCTTTCTAAAATATTTCTAAATATATTTTCATCAGATACTGTGTCAATACTGCTAGAAACAGTCTTTGCAAATGGTCTTGATGCAATATATTTAATTAATGCATAGCTAGATCTATAGTTTGGTTTTATTGTACTTACTAGTCTTCCAGTTGATATTTTAACAGGTATATTTAATGTTATTTTTCCTGCTACATCGCTTTTATTTATATTTGTTATTCCTTGACCTGTTAGTACAACATTATTTATATTTGATTTTACTCCTGCATTTGTTATATCTTTATTTACTAATGAGAACATTTCTTCTACTCTTGCTTCTATTACTTCTATTAGCTCTGAGCTTTTTATTGTTTTTGTTCTCTCTTCGCCTTTATATGTATTTAAAATTATGTCTGTATCGTTATCTATAAATGATTTTAATGCTAATCCATATTGTTTTTTTAATCTATCTGCTTCTTCTTCTGTTATATTAAAAACATAAGCAATATCTGATGTAATATTATCTCCACCTAAAGGAATTGTATTTGTATAAATAAAAGTATTTCCTTCAAACACACCTATGTCTGTATTTCCTGCTCCAATATCTAATATCATTACATTATCTGTTAATTCATTTTTGTCTAGCACAAGTCCTCTTTCAGAAAGTACATTTGGAACTATTCCATCTATTTCTATACCTGCTTTTTTAAAAACGCTTGTTAATTGTTTTACATATTCTTTATCTGCTAATATAACTTGTCCTTTTACTGTAAATGATGAACTTAGGCTTCCTACTGGATCATCTATCATTCTACCATTGTCTAATATAAATTGATTTGCAATAATATCTATTAAAACTTGATTTTCTGGTATATCAATATCTCTAACTTGCATTATTGCAGATGTGACATCTCTTGTTGATATTCCAGCATATTTATCTTTTGCTTCTTTTACAATACTATTTTGTACAATTGTAACGTATTTACCTGGTATTGTAACATAAGCTGAATGTATTTTTATATTCGCTTCTTCTTCTGCAGATTTTATTGTTTTTGCAACTGCAGCAGCTATTTCTTCTTCATCTGTGATTTTTGATTTTTTCATTCCAAAGCATTTGCATTCACTTGTTGCTATAACTTCAATTTGATTAAAGCTATTAACTTCGCCAACGCTTGTATTCACTTTGGATGTTCCTATGTCGATACCTACAATTATATCACCGATTGCCAAGACAAACTCCTCCATTTTTACAGTATATTTTTTTACTGCTACTAGAATATTATATTTTAGGTAAAAAGTCAATAGAAAATGTTACATTTTTGTAATATTTTCGTAACGTTTTCGTAATAATAAAAGTCAGACATTAGAACCTGTAAAAATTGTTTTCCCTAAGAGTTCTATCTCTGACCATTTATCATTATTTATTTTTCAAGTAGCCGATTTTTCTATATATATATGACATCGCTTTAAATAAATTATTTACTATTGGGTTAAATATTATATAAATTTCTCCTATAAATTCTGTAAAGTCTGGATTAAATCCTTTTTTAAATTTATATACCCCATAAGAATCTGAATGTTCATCTTTAAATCCTGAAATTCCTCTAAAGTCATATACATCACATTTATTTTCTAATGCCCATTTTATCATTTCCCATTGTAGTAAATAGTTAGGCATTAAATTTCTTTTTTCATTTTTGCTTCCACCGTATAAATACCAAACTTTATTTCCATATAGTATAGGCATTGTTGCAGCAATAACTTCTCCTTCATATTCTGCTAACATTATTCTAACATGTTCTGGTCCAAGGCAGTCATAAATTTTTTCATAATATTCAATGCTTCTAATTATAAAGTTATCTCTGCTTCCAGTTTCTTTCATTGTTTTATAAAATTCTGGTAAATCTTCTTTTGTTCCAACTCTTACAGTAACGCCTTTTCTTGCTGATAATCTAATGTTGTATCTAGTTTTTTGATGAAATGATTGTAACACTTCCTCTTCTGTTTTATTTGTTAGATTTAACCTGAATACATATTTAGGTTGTATTACATCATTTACACTTTTAATATTTTGTTTTACTTTTATTCCAGCCTCTTTTATTATTCTTTTAAACTCTTCGTCATCTACTAAAACATCTGGATCTGCTCTAAATATAAATGCTTTATACTTTTTTGCAATTTTTCTAATTTCATCTGCTAACTCTTTAATTATTTTTTCATTATATATATCACATATTGGTCCTCTTGGTGCATACATTATATATCTGTTTAAAACAGGAACTTTTCTTAATAGCACACTTAAGTATGCATTTATTTTACCATTTTCGTCATGTAATATAATCTCTTCATGTTTCCACTCTGATTTTACTTTTGCCCATTCTGGAGATTGTAAAAAGTGAGCTCTTTCATGTTTTGTAATAAATTCTTCTATTTCTTTTCTTTCTTTTGAATCAGTTTCCAATCTTATATTTCACCTCATATTTTTGCAGTTTTCTGGATTGTTTTTCCAACATTATTCACCTTTTAATTTTTCTGCTCTGTCTGCTGCAATTAGATTGTCTATCATTTCATCTAATCCACCATTTAAGAAATTTTCCATTTGATATATACTCATTCCTATTCTGTGGTCTGTAATTCTTCCTTGTGGGTAGTTATATGTTCTTATCTTTTCACTTCTATCTCCACTACCAACTTGTGATTTTCTTTCGTTTGCAAGTTCTGCGTCTTGTTTTGCTTTTTCTTGTTCATATATTCTAGATTTTAATAATCTCATTGCATACTCTCTATTTTGAGTTTGTGATCTTTCTGTTTGACATTCTGCTACTATTCCTGTTGGTTCATGTATTAATCTTACTGCTGATGATGTTTTATTTACATGTTGTCCACCTGCCCCAGATGCTCTAAACACTTCCATTTTTACATCTGCTGGATTTATTTCTATTTCTACATCTTCTACAACTGGCAATACTGCAACTGTTGCTGTTGATGTATGAATTCTTCCACTGCTTTCTGTATCTGGAACTCTTTGAACTCTATGAACTCCACTTTCGAATTTTAGTCTACTATATGCACCTTTACCTGTAACCATAAATGTTACTTCTTTATATCCGCCAAGTCCTGTTTCATTTTCATTAAGTACATCTATTTTCCAATGTCTATTTTCTGCATACATTGAGTACATTCTAAATAATGTTCCTGCAAATAATGCTGCTTCTTCTCCTCCAGCACCTGCCCTTATTTCGCAGATTATATTTTTATCGTCATCTGGATCTTTTGGAATTAATAATATTTTTAATTCTTCTTCTATTTTAGGTAATTTTTCTTTTATCTCTTCTATTTCCATTTCTGCTAATTCTTTTAATTCTTTATCATTTAGCATTTCTTTTGCTTGTTCTAAATCTTTATTTGCTTTTTTGTACTCTCTATATTTTTCTACAACATCTACCATTGCAGCATGCTCTTTCATAAGCTTTTGCCACTCGCTTTGTCTTGCAATTACTTCTGGGTCACTAATTTTTTTACTAACCTCTTCAAACCTTTTCTCTACGTCTTCTAGTTTTTCAAACATATATATCTCTCCTTTTAACCTAATTATTATACACAACTATTGCAGATTTTTCAACTTACATTTTACAGATTAACTAAATTATATTCTATATTTAATTTATCTAAAATTTCTTTTTCTCTATTTGTACATGTAAAAATAATAATTTGGTTATTATAATTGGAATCTAAATACTTTATAACATTCTCTAATCTTTGGTTATCAAAATATGCAAAACTCTCGTCTAGTATTATTGGAATAGTTTCTTTTGTTATTTCTTTAGTTGCAGATAATCTAAGAGATAAATATAATTGGTCTATTGTTCCTATACTTAATTTATTACATTCTATGTATTCTCCATTTTCTGCTTCTATTGTTAGTCCTGTATCTGAGTTAAAATTTGCTTTTTTATATTTTCCATCAGAAATCATTTCTATGTTATTTGATAATTCTTTTGTGAATTTTGGTGTTATATTCTTTTTTATTTCATCATAAGATTCTTCCAAAGTTTCTTTTGCTAAATTTATTATTTTATTTAATTCTTCTAATTCTTTTTTTTGTTCATACAAATATTCTAGTTTCTCTTCACATGCTATTTTATTATCTAATTTTTCATTAATATTTTTTTCTTCTATATTAATAGTATTTATTCTAATTAAATTTAAATTTAATTGTTTTTCTAAATAATCGATATTATAATTTATTTCTTTTAAATTATCATTAAATAAATTATCAATTTCTATTTCATTATTAAATTTATTTTTTATTTCTTTTATTTTTATTTTATTTTTTTCTTCTATATTATTTTTTATTTCATTTATTTCTTTTTCTGTGTTTTTAATATTTTCTTCTAATATTTCTATTTCTTTTTCTATTTTTATTTTTTCTAGATTATTTATTTTTTCTTTTTTATTTAATTTATTTTTATTTAAAATAAATATTATTAAATTAATTATTAAATAAGCCACAGTTACTATAATTACTGTATAGTCTATAATTTTAGAAAATTTAATTATATTAATTAAAATATTTAAAATTATTAAAGTCTCCATTAATATTATATTTAAAATATTTTTATTGTTTTTTATTTTTTTATTGTTTATTTCTTTTTTATTTTTTATTTCATTCTTTAATTTATTTATTTTATTTTCGCAATCACTTTTTATTTCATTTTTTATTTTTATTTTTTCTTCTTCTATTTTTTCTTCTTCTTTTATTTTTTTAATTTCTTCATATATTTTAACTTCTGTTTTTATTTTATCATTTTCTTTTTCCAAACTATTTATTTCTTCTTTTTTGCTTTTGCTATCATACTCACAATTTTCTATTTTATTTTTCTCATCTTCTAATATTTTTATTTCTTTTAATATATTATTTATTGGCCTTCCTGTTGTTCTTTCTGTGCCTACTTCTTCAAGTTGTTTTTTAGATAAATTAGCCATAACCTTTTTATATGATATATTGTCATCACCTGTTGATAGCATATTTGCTATTTTTTGTGTTAATATATTTTGACTGCTCTGTGGTAACGCTACTCCTTGTTGCTCTGCTATTGCCGTGCTAAATAAAGTTTCTTCATCTATATTAGTTTGTTCATAGAAAAATTGATTTCCTTTAGTTTTATTTATAGAAAATTCTCCTGATATATCTTCTAGGTTTTCATTATATATTTTAGGATTTTTTTTAGAAAAATCTCTAAAAACTTCAAATTTATCTTTATTATCTAATGTATATATTATTTTGCCAGAAAACTCATTTTCATCCCATGGTTTATATTTATCAAAATCCGATATTTCTTTTCCATTTTTATTTTTAGATATTCCATATAACATTGAAGGAATAAATTTTAATAATGTAGTTTTTCCTGCTTCATTTTTTCCATAAATTAAATTTATTTTTTTATTTAAATTAATTTCTTTATTTTTTATTTTTCCAAATCCATTTATTTTTAAAAAATTAATTTCCAAAATATCACCTCAGTTTTTATTTTTGTTTTAATTTTAAATTATTTATTTTCTATTTTAATTATTTTTTGATTAATATTTTAAAATGATTTTATTTTTTTATTATTTCTTTATTATTTTTTTGTTAATTATAATTTATTTTTTAATTTTTATTTTATTTTTTTGAGTAATTTTATTTTTCTTTTTTGACAATTTTGTTTGTTGTTTACGTTTGTTTACGTAATTTTTGTGATGTTTTTCAACTTGTTTTATTCCATTTTTTTCTTTTAATTTATTATCATTTTATTATGATTTTAGTCATACTTCTTCTTTACTTTATTTTATAATTTTTATCTTTATTTACATAATTTTTTTATGTTTTTTGCCCCGTTTTCTCCTTATTTATGTTTACTTGCTGTCTTTTGGTGTTTTCAATATCTTTTGCTTTATTTCCGTTGTTTTTCGGAAGTTATCCACAGGTCATTTTTGTATCTTTTTGTTGCTTGTTTCAGTTTTATGTTTCCTTTTTATTTTAATGCGTTTATGAAGATTTCTATGGCTTGTTCAGCTTCTTCTTTTGTGCATAATCTTTCTTCTTCTTTTTGTAAAATTCTGTTAATGAAGACTCCTTTCAAATTGTTTTGATTTGCCAACTCTTTTATGTCATATTTTACTTTTGAAAAATCTTTTACTTTTAAAATGTTTTCGTTCAATACCATTTTTTGGATTTTATTAAGATCTATTTCTATATTTTTATATCCTTCTAAAATTATTTTATAATTTCTTTTTTTATCTGTTTTTACGTTTTTTATTTTTTCAATTAGTTCTTCTTCTGAATTAATTTCTGAAATATTTAATTTTATTTCTTCAAAAATTCTTTTATCTACTTTAATAAATTTTATTTTTTTATTTATTTTTAAATTATTATTATTTATTTCGGAATTATTTAAATTAATTAAATTGTTTTTTTCTGAATTATTTTTATTTATTTCTACATCTAAAAATCCATGTTCTCCTAATTCATCAAATCCAAAAGAAATTAATGAACCTGGATATATAAAATTGTTTTTATTTTCTTCATAATTTGCTTTATGGATATGACCTAATGCAACATAGTCAAACCCTATTTCTTTTAATTTATTACTATTTAATGGATTATATTGCATATCTAGTGTTTTACTAGCATCTAATGAACCATGTGTAATTAATATATTTATTTTATTTTTATTTTTTATATTTATTTTTTCAATTTGAGAATTTTCACAATAAAAATCTGTAAATCCAAATCCATATATATCCGCTTCTTCTGTCTCTATAATTTTTATTTCAGAATTAAATATTGTTACATTATTATTCCATTCAAATGTATTATAAAAAGAATTTATTAAAAATGGATCATGATTTCCTGGTGATATAAATATTTGTGTATTTGGTATTTCTTTAAATAAATTATTAATATATTCTATTGTGCTTTTTCTTATATATTTTTGTTCATATAAATCCCCTGATATAAATAAAAAGGGGATTTGATTTTCTTTTATATATTCTATTGTATCTGCAAAAGCTTTTCTTTGTTCAAGTCTTCTTTCATTTGCCAAATTTTCTCTTGATGCAAGTACTGTAAATGGGCTGTCAAAATGCACATCTGCCATGTGTATAAATCTCATTAATTTTCCTCCTTACTAATGCCAGTTTTTATATTTCCTACTTTTTGTTGCTTAGTAAATAATTTCTAGCTATTATTCCATTTAAGTGAATTAATGCTCTTTTTTTAACTTGTAATTCTATTTTTTTATCTAATATATATAAAACTGCCTCATCAATATCTTTTTTTGCTAAATCTTTTATATATTCTATATCATCAAAATTTCTTTCTTTACTTGTTCTGTCTGCAATGAATAATATTTTAGAATATATATCCATATCTTTATTTCCCGTTGTATGGTTTGCTATTGCTTGTCCCATACTTTCAGAAAATCCAAATTTTTTTATTGCAATATCTTTTCCTATTTTAGCATGAAGAAGTGGAGTATTCTCTCTTTCCACTTCATCTATTTCTATATTATTATCTTTTACATATTTTAATTTATCTTCTTCACTTATTTCTTTTGCAACATCATGAGCTATTCCTATTTTTTTTGCTATTTCTACATCTGCTCCATACATTTTTGCAAGTTCTTCTGAGCGTTCCATTACTCCTACACTGTGATTATATCTTTTTTCTGATAACTGTTTTTTTACATATTCTTGTATTTCTTTTAATTCCATTTTATACTCCTCTAATCAATTTTCTAATGCCAAATCTATTAACTTATCTAATAATTTAGAATATTCTAATCCACTTTGTGCCCATAATTTAGGATACATACTTATTTCTGTAAAACCTGGTAAAGTATTTATTTCATTAATATAAATTTCATTTGTTTTATCATTTACAAAAAAGTCCACTCTTGCAAAACCTTTACCATCAATTGCCTTAAATGCTTTTATAGCGGTTTTTCTAACTTCATCTGTTAAATCTTTATTTATTTCTGCAGGAATTGTAAGTTTAGATTCCGCATTTTTATATTTTGCATCAAATGTATAAAAATTCTCTGCTGGTAAGATTTCCCCAATACATGATGCTTTTACATCTTCATTTCCCAATACTGAACATTCTATTTCTCTTCCTATTAATGTTTCTTCTATTAATATTTTTTTATCAAACTTTGAAGCATATTCTATATATTTTTCCAATTCTTCTATATTTTTTGCTTTATTTATTCCTACAGATGAACCTGAATTAGATGGCTTTATAAACATTGGATAACTTATGTTTTTTTCTATCATTTTGCAAATTTCTTTTAGCTCTTTTCTTTTTTCGTTAAACTCTTTATCTATATAAATATATTCATCTTTATCTTTTCTTATATATTCATACTTTGCTTGTTTAATTTTTGCCTTGTCAAATATGATCTTTGCATATACTTTATCCATAGCAATAGAAGAACCCATAACTTTGCAACCAACATATGGTTTTTTTAGCAATTCGAACAAACCTTGTACTGTTCCGTCTTCTCCATACAAACCATGTAGTACAGGAAATATAACATCCATTTCTCTTAAATATTCAATTGTGTTTTCTATTTTTTGAATGTTTTCTACTTTATCTCCTACTTCATATTTTTTAGATATATCTAAACATTTATACCATTCTCCATTATTATCTATGTATATTGGATAAACTTCATATTTATCTTTATTTAGTTTTTTAGCAACAGATGTTCCAGAAACTATTGATACGTCATGTTCTGTTGACATCCCTCCGAATATGACTCCCACTTTTATTTTACTCATTTACATTACCTCCTTATAATTAAGCTTTTATTTCATTTAATATCTTGCTAAAATTCATAGAATTAGAAGCTTTTAATAAAATTAAATCTCCACTTTTTATTATTTCTTTTATATTTTTAATTGCTTCGTCTATATTATTGAAGCTTTTCACATTTTCCATTTTTAATTCCTTTGCTTTATTGGCTATATTTTTTGCATTTTCTCCAATAGTAATTAATATATCTATTTTATTTTTTACTACTTCCTCTCCAACTTTTTCGTGCAACTCTTTTGCATACTCTCCCAATTCTAGCATGTCGCCAAGAATTGCTATTTTTCTTTGTGCTAAAGTGTTGTTTACAACTTCTAATGCCGCTTTCATTGAATCATAGCTTGCGTTATAGCTATCATTAATTACTTTTATGTTGTTTTTAATAATTTCTATATCCATTCTTTTGGCTGTTAGTTTAAATTCCGAAATTCCTTTTATTATTTTTTCTTTTTCTACATTTAATATATCCCCTACAGCAAATGCACAGACAGAATTATATACAAAATGAATTCCTCCTATTGGCACGTTTCCTTTTATTCCATTTATTTCAAATTCGCTACTATTTTCTAATGTAGTAATTTTTGTTACCATATATGTACTATTATTTTCCAACCCATATGTATATATTTTATATCTTTTTTCTTTTTCTGCCCACTCGTGTAACAAATCATTATCATTGTTTATTAAAACGAATCCGTTTTTGTCTAATCCTTCTAATATTTCTAATTTTGCTTTTAATATATTTTCTCTTGAGCCTAAATTTCCAATATGAGATGTGCCTATATTTGTTATTACACATCCAGTTGGTTTTGCAATATTGGTTAATAAACTTATTTCTCCAAAGTGATTCATTCCCATTTCTACAACAACTGCTGTATGGTCTTTTAATTTTAACAATGTCATTGGTAAACCAATATGATTATTCATATTTCCTTCTGTTTTTAGTACTTTGTATTTTTGTTCCAATACATTTGCTATAATATCTTTTGTGCTGGTTTTCCCTACACTTCCTGTTACTGCGATTACAGGTATATTATATAAGCTTCTTTTATATTTTGCTAACTCTTGAATTGCTTTTATTGTGTTTTCTACCTTTATAATTACTTTTTCTTTATACTTGTTTATTATTTCTTCATTTACATTCTCATCTGTAATACACCCAATTGCGCCGTTTATAAATGCTTGTTCTATATAATCATTTCCATTTATTTTTTCACCATTTATTCCTAAATACATATCACCTTTTTTTAATGTTCTTGTATCTTTAGAATATGTTTCTATTTCTATATTTTTTTCACCTGATAATAATTTTCCATTACATATTTCCACTATTTTATTTACAGTTATATTTTTATTGTTCATGTCTTTTCCCTCTTTTTAATTAGTATTCATTTTATGCTTATTTTATAACATTTTTCATTAAATGAAAATAGTTTTAACCTATTTAAGCAAAATATTATATAAAAATATTATAATGAATCGTTTTTTATTGACAAAATTTGCTTTTGAATATAAAATCATTACGGAACTTTAAGTTAGGAGGTTTTTACATGTGGGGAGACATAGCAATTACATTTCTTCTTGCCTTTATAACTACTTATGTTTTTACACCTTATAGCATTAGGCTTGCTAGAAAAGTTAAAGCTCTAGATATACCAAAAGATAAGAGAAAAATTCACAAAAAAATAATGCCACGACTTGGTGGAATTGCAATTGTTGCAGGTTTTCTTGTTTCTGCAATTTATTTAATTATTGCAATGATAATAGAAAAAAAATTAGATATTTTTACAAATAATTATTATATAAAATTAATTGGATTTCTTCTTGGAATAATAGTTTTAGAAGTCTTTTGTTATTTTGATGACACAAAAGGAATTAAACCTATTGTAAAATTAATAGGACAGATTATAGCTGCAACTATTGTAGTCGCTAGTGGAATAGTTATTGATAAAATTTTAGAAACTTCACCTACTTCAATACTTGCAAATGAAATATTTTTAAAAGTATTTACTGTATTTTGGATAGTAGGAATTACAAATGCAATAAATCTGTTAGATGGATTAGATGGTCTTTCATCGGGTGTTTCTTTAATCTCATCTATTTGTCTAATGTTTATATTTATATTAAATTCATCACCAGTTATATCAATAATATTTGCAACAGCTCTTGCTGGCTCATTACTTGGTTTCTTACCTTTTAATTTTAATCCAGCTAGAACTTTTATGGGAGATACTGGTTCAAATTTCATTGGATTTGTACTAGCAGTAATTTCTATATTAGGTGTTGCAAAAACCTATACAGCAATAATAATTATAGCACCACTTTTAGTTCTTGCTTTACCAATATTTGATACTTCTTTTGCAATAATAAGAAGAATTATTAAGCAAAAATCTATAAAAGCGGTTTTTAAAGCAGATAGAGGTCACTTGCATCACAAGCTTATTGATAGAGGTTATTCTCAAAAGCAAGCTGTATTTATTTTATATGGAATAAGTGCAACTTTTGGATTGTTTGCAATTATTTTATTAGAGAGTGGCTTATGGAAAGCAATTTCTTTTGCCTTGTTAGTAATCGCAATTGTAGCACTTGGATATAAGGATATTTTTAGAGTAAAAAAGGAGAAATTCTCACAAAATGGAAAAGCAAACGGGAATTAATTTAATAGCTCAAGTAATAGCATTTGGAATCAATTTAGGTATAAGTTTCTTTTTGACGCCATTCATTGTAGAGAAAATAGGGGTTGAGGCAAACGGTTTTGTTTCGCTTGCAAACAACTTCGTGGAATATGCTCAGCTAATTACTATTTCAATCAATTCAATGGCTGGAAGATTTATTACCATAAAGTTACATCAAAAAAATCCAGAAGATGCAAATAAATATTTCTCATCTGTTTTTATTGCTAATCTAATTTTCTCTGTAGTTTTAACTATACTATCTATAGTTGTTATTACTTTTATAGATAGATTTATGAACATTTCTACAGCAATATTAACTGATGTTCGTATTTTATGGGCATTTATATTTGGAAATTTTATACTAGGATTATTCACTTCTACTTTTAATGTTTCAACTTTTGTTAAGGATAGATTGGATTTAAATGCATTTTGTAATATAAAGGGCTATATTATACGAATTATAATCTTATTAGTTTGTTACATAGCTTTTGATATTCATGTATGGTACATTGGACTAGCTTTATTTTGCATGGGGCTTTATAATCTTATCAAAAACATTAATTATGCAAAAACATTAACCCCAGAGTTAAGAATAAGCAAAAACAATTTCAATGTAAAAGCAATTGTTGAATTATTAAAATCTGGCATATGGAACACTATTTCAAAATTAAGTTCAATATTATCTTCAGGCTTAGATTTATTAATAACTAATATATTTATAAGTGCAACTGCAATGGGAATTTTATCATTAGCCAAAACCATTCCAACTATTATATTATCCTTATTTGGTACTATTGCAGCAATATTTGCACCTAGCTTAACAATAAGCTATGCTAAAGGTGATTCAATAGAAATTAAGCATCAATTAAATAGTTCCATTAAGATACTAGGAATTTTATCTAGTATACCTCTAGCAATATTAATAGGTTTTGGAAAGGAATTTTATTCACTTTGGGCTCCGACACAAGATTCTTCTTTATTATATATACTAACATTAATAAATTGTGCAAATCTAATATTTGCCTTACCTTTGGAACCATTATATAATGTTTTTACTGCAACAAATAAGATTAAAACTTCTTCTTTGGCCTTAATCAGCTTCAGTACTTTAAGTTTAGCGACTACTTTTGTACTACTAAAACTTGTTCCTGATGATACAAATTTAAAGATGTTTGTTATTCTAGGAGTAAGTAGTTTCTATAACATAGTTAGAGTTCTAACATTCTTACCTATGTATGGAGCTAAATGTTTAAACTTTAAATTAAATACTTTCTATGGTCCGATAATAAAAAATACTATGTCTGTAATTATTTTATCAATTATCGGCCTTGCTATAAAATATATCATAAATATAAACAGTTGGATTATGTTGATCTTTTCTTGTATATTAATTGCTTTATTAGGATTAATTATTAATTCTACTATTATTTTAGACAAAACTGAAAGAAGAGATTTTTATAACAAATTAAAAGAAAAATTGAAAGGATTGAAAAATAATGCCACAAATTCCTAAAACTATCCATTATTGCTGGTTCGGCAAAGCAGATAAGCCCGAGTCTGTATGTAAATATATTAATACTTGGAAAAAATATTGTCCTGATTACAAAATCATTGAATGGAATGAAGATAATTTTGATATAACAAGTAACACCTATGTAAATCAAGCATATCAACAAAAGAAGTATGCTTTTGTTACAGATTATGTTAGACTTTATGTCCTTTACAATTATGGTGGCATTTATATGGATACCGATGTTGAAGTTTTAAAACCTCTAGATAAATTTCTAAATAATAGTGCATTCTCAGGTTTTGAAAATAATAACAATATTCCTACTGGAATAATGGGAGCAGAAAAAGGCAATTTGTGGATTAAAGATCTTTTAGATGAATATAATGATCTAGTTTTTATAAAAGAAAATGGAACTTTAGATTTAACGACTAATGTTGTTCGTATAACCAATCTAACCAAAAAAAAATATGGTTTAAAGCAGGAATCATCTTTCCAAAATTTAAAAAATATTGTAACCTTATACCCTTATGATTATTTCTGTCCAAAAGATTGGGAAACTGGTGAAATTCATTGTACTCAAAACACTTATACTATCCATCATTTTTCTGGTTCATGGCACGGAGATAAAGAAAAAAAGCAGGCTGAAAAATATAGAAAAAGATTAAAAAAATATATATCTAAATATGGCGAAGAAAAAGGGAAATTACGATTAAATCAAGTTGATTTAATTAAATATTACCTTTGCCATCCAATAAAGCTTATCAAAAAAACTATATTAAAAATAAAAGGAGATTTATCATGAGATTTAGCGTTATAGTTCCTGTATATAATTCCGAAAAATATTTAAATAAATGCTTTGAAAGTATTATAAATCAAACAAACCAAGATTTTGAATTATTAATAATAAATGATGGAAGCCCTGATAATTCTCAAGAAATTATAACTAAATATCAAAATAAATATCCCTTAAAAATAAAAAGTTTTACAAAAGAAAATGGCGGTTTAAGTGATGCCAGAAATTATGGAGTAGCAAAGGCCAGAGGTGAATATATTGTGTTTGTTGATTCAGATGATTTTATTAACACAAGATTGTTAGAGCATCTTGAATTATGTATAAAGCATGATTTTCCTGATGTTGTAGGTTATAATTTTGTAGATATGGATCAAAACTATAAACAAACAAACATAACTACAAGGCCTCATAAATCAAATATTTCTGGGGAAGAAGCAATTTCTGAATTAGTTCTTTCAAAACAATATTTTGAACCTGCATGGGGTTTCGCATATAACTTAGATTATTGGAAGTCTAACAAATTTGAATATATAAAGGGTCTTCTTCATGAAGATTTTGCTCTAACTCCACTTGTAATCGTAAAAGCAAATAAAGTTTCTTTTATTGATTTTGATGGTTATTATTATATTAAAACTTCAAATAGTATAACAAGAAATCTTTCAATTGAAAAAGAACAAAAACTTGCAAAAGACTTGTTAAAAGGTTTTGATTTTTTAAATGCTGAGATAAAAAAAATAAATTTTGATAATGAGTATTCAAAAAAATTACTTATGTCATATTTAGCTAATTCCTTAATTTATAGATTAAAAAATATTAGTCCCTCTTTAAAATCAGATTATAGGCAAGAGTTGAAGCGTAGAAATATTTCAAATTATATCGTAGATGATACTTTTAAAAGAAAAATCAGAAAAATAATTATTAAAGTAAAAAATAAATTATAACTTTATGGAGGATACTATGGTAAAGATTAGTGCAATCATTCCAGTTTATAACTCTGAAAAATATTTAAAAAGATGTATAGATTCTTTATTAAACCAAACTTTAAAAGAAATAGAAATTATTCTAATTAATGATGGAAGTACTGATGGTTCTCAGGAAATTATAGAAGCTTATGTAAAAAAATTTCCTTTAATTTTTAAAGCCTTTTCACAAAGTAATCATGGTCAAGCTTTCTCTAGAAATCTTGGCTTAAAATATGCTACTGGTGAATTTATTTCTTTTATAGATAGTGATGACTATCTTGAACTAAATGCTTATGAAGAAGCTTATAATTATTCGCTTTCAAACAATTTAGACATTGTGTGTTTTAATTTTTTTGAAGAAAATAATAGCATAAAAAAAGTAAGCTCATATTATAAGTTTAATAATTATCCAAACGATGTGAAATATATTCTAAATGAAACTTCGCCTGTAAATAAAATTATTAGAAAAACTTTAATATTAGAAAATAATATTAAATTTATGGAAAATTATATTTATGAAGATTTAGAATTAATTCCAAAATTAGTTTTATATACAAACAAAATAGGTTTTTTAGACAAATGCTTGTATAATTATGTGATTCATGAAAATTCTACAATGAGGCAGTTGGAATATACGCAAAAATTAAACAGTATATATTTTGTTACTGATTCATTAATGAAATCTTTTGAAAATACTAAATATACCAAAGAACTAGAATACATATTTATTGAGCACTTATTACATGGAGCAACATTAAGGTATTTGCAATATCCTGAAGGAAAAAATGACATAGAAAAAATATCAAATATAATGAAAACTAATTTTCCAAACTGGAATAAAAATATTTATTATAAAAAACAAAGTATAAAATATAAAATAGTATGCGAATTAGCTTATTATAAAAAAATTAATCTTTTAAAAAAAATATTAAAAATTAGGAGTTAATAAATTGAAAAAAAATATTTTATTTGTTGTTGACAATTTAAAAATGGGTGGCGTTACAAAAGTATTAATTAATATGCTAAAAAGTTTGGATAATTTTGACTATAGTATTGATTTATTAGTGCTTCATTATTATAAAGACATGTTGATAGACCTTCCAAATAATATTAAAATTATAAAGGGAAGTAAGTATTTTCATATTGTAGATCAGAATTTAAAAAGTCTGCTTGCAAACAAAAATATTAAAAATATTTTTAGGAAATGCTGTTTTTCTTTTAATATAAAAACAAATATTATTAAAAGAAAAATAAAAAAAGATAGATTGAAAAATATAAAAAAGCATTATGATGTAGAAATAGCTTTTGGTGATGGATTTCCATATCTTTATACTTCATATGGAAATTCAATTAAAAAAATCGCTTGGATGCATTCTGACGTTGCTGTAAGAGATTATTCAGCTCGATATTACAAAAACATAAAAAATGCATTGTCCAAAATGGATTTATGCGTTGCTGTTTCGGACAAGGTTGCTACCTCTTATAAGAATCGTTATAATATAGCAACTGTTGAAGTAATTCCTAATATAATTGATGATTATGAAATTATCAAAAAATCTAACTTACCACCTGAAATTTTATTTGATAAAAACCAATTAAATTTCATATCCGTTGGAAGGCTAGATTATTCAAAAAATTATCTAATGCTACTTAATGTTTCTAAACATTTAATTGACGATGGATACAAATTTAAAGTTTATATAGTTGGTGATGGAGAGGAAAATATACCCCTTCAAAAAGCAATCATTAATTTAAAAATGGAAAAGCATTTTATTTTGCTTGGTAGAAAAGATAATCCATATCCTTATGTAAAAAATTCAGATTTATTTTTGCTTTCTTCTAGATATGAAGGACTACCTACTGTTATAATAGAAGCACTAATATTACATATTCCTTGCATTTCTACCGAAGTTGCTGGAATTGGTGAAATACTTAATAATTCTTTCGGAGTTATAACCAAAAACACTGAAAATGATTTTTATTTGAGCCTAAAACACTTATTAGATAATCCTCAAAAAATAATTGAAATGAAAGAAAATTTATCAAATTATAAATATAATAATAACATTATTATAGACAAAATAAAAAATATATTAAACTAAACTATAGGAGTCAAAAAAAATGAATAATAAAAAAATTAATACTATAAATAAATATCTATTAGTAATATTCTTTATATTACAACCTGTTTTAGAATTAGCCTTATCTTTATTTAGTGATAAAACTTTTTCTATAGCTGGAATTTCTATAGCAACATTAATACGTTATAGTTTAATTGCATTTATCACTATATTAGCAATAATTGCTAATATAAAAAGAAAGAGCACTAAGTTTTTCATTGGCATTTTAATATCATATGCAGTTTATATCATTTTGCATTATTATAATATCAAAAACTTTGATATTACAATTTTAGGTACAAGCATGAAAAAAAGTTTTATAACTGCTTCTATATATATCTCTAAATTTATTATACCTATATGTTTAGTATATTTGGTTTATATATTAAATTTTGATTATAAGTCTCTAAAAATTGTTGTTTTAACAGTTGTTGCTTTTGTATCCTTGCTTATAATAATTACCAACTTATTAGGTGTTGATTATGTTTCTTACTCTTTTGAAAACAATCCTCATCCTGTAGCAAATATAATTAAATGGTTTGATGCTAATTATAAATATGATAACTGGAGAGATTTAACTTCTCGAGGTTTATATCCTTCTGGAAATGAATTGAGTTCATTTTTTGTATTGTTATTTCCTCTAACTATATGGATTTCTTTAAAAGAAAAAAAGAATTTTTATTTTTTATTTGTACTATTCCAAATGATTTCCATGTTATTAGTTGGAACAAGAATTGCAGTATATGGTGAAATAGTCTTATTAATATCAACAGTTTTCATTTGGGTTTTAGAAAAACTTTTAAAAAAGGAAAAATTAGAAAAATCCAAGATTTTTAGTTTGCTCATCGTTTTAGCAGTTTTTAGCTTATTTTTCTTTAATTCACCTTTTTTAAATAGGATTAAAATAGGCGATGGCGTTATTAATTCTTACACTAAGTATGACTCTCCTGATGTTTCAACTTCTGAAAATTTGGACAGTTCAACTTTATCTAATATTGAATATATTGAAAAGAATTATTCAGCAGAAGGAATTCCTGACGAATTGCTATATAACACTTACAATTACTTAGAACACTCAGATTTCTGGGGCCATATTATAAGAGATTTAGATTTTTCTCAAAGAAACAACTCAAGGAAATTAAAAACTCTTATATTACAAGATATCGAAAATTCAAAGCCTGGTAAATTAGATGAACTAGTAGGAATAGGTGAAATTCCTATATATCCAGAAAGAGATTATGTAGCTCAATACTATTATATTGGCATTTTAGGTATACTATTATTCTTGCTTCCTTTAATTATATTATTTATAATTTTTGGATTATACAATTTTATAAGATTATTAGCTAAAAAGATTGATGGTTTTCAACTAGTATTATTGTTGTCATTTTTCTTTATAACCGCAACCGCTTATCTATCTGGGCACACATTAGAGCCAATTTATATAACGTCTTTCATTGGTTTAATCTCTGGAATGATGTTATCACTATTATTAAAAGGCAATTATAGTACAACTGATAATCATTTAAGGAAATATATTAAAAAAGTTTATAATAAAGGAAAAGCTAATTTTATAAATGAATTGCAAGAACATATTAAAAACAATCAAAAATCTTTAATTGTTACAGCTAATCCAGAAACTTTAATAACCGCTAGCAAAAATGTTCAATTAGATGCTTGTTTAATGGATTCCAATACTATTATAGTCCCAGATGGAATTGGCGTATTATTGGGAGCTAAATTGCTTTCTTACAATATAAATGGGCTTATTCCTGGAGTTGAATTATGCAAAGATATTTTTAATATATTTAATAATTTGGGGAAATCAATATATTTATTTGGTTCTTCCCAAGAAGTTATTGATTCTCTACAATCATCTCTATCTAAACAGTATCCTAATATGATTATAGTTGGTGCAAATAATGGATATGTAGAAAATAAGCAAGAAGTATTTGAGAATATAAAAAATTTAAAACCCGATGGCGTTTTAGTCGCTCTAGGTGTTCCTGAACAAGAATTATTAATTTATAATAATTTTTCTAAATTTGATAAAGGAATTTTTATGGGTGTTGGTGGAAGTTTTGATGTATTAAGTGGCCATAAAAAAAGAGCTCCTAAATTTTTTAGAAGAATCCATTGTGAATGGCTATATAGAATAGTAAAAGAGCCAAAACGTTTTAAAAGGTTCCTTAAAAGCAATGTTAAATATGTTTTTAAAATTATACAAGAAAGGTAGTAATATTTATGATAGATATTAGCGTTATCGTTCCAGCTTATAATGTAGAAAGATACATCTCGCAATGTTTAGACTCTTTAATTAATCAAACTAAAAAAGAACTAGAAATAATCGCCATTGATGATGGTTCTACTGATAATACATTAAGCATTTTAAATATGTATAAGGAAAAACATCCTGATAAAATACAAGTAATTTCTCAGAAAAATTCTGGTCTAAGTATTACTAGAAATATCGGCATTAAATCATCCTCTGGAAAATATATAGCATTTGTAGATGGTGATGATGAAGTAGATTTAACTTTATTTGAAAAATTATGGAATAAAATTAAAGACTTCCCATATGATGCTGTTGCATTTAATGTTGAGCTAATTTACCCAAACAAGAAATCAATAGTAAATGCTGGTATTAAACATGACTTAAAAGACTTTGATTTAAATCTCAAAAAGGATTTTTTAATTAATATGTACTGCATGGCTTGTAATAAAATGTACAAAAAAGATTTGTTTAAAGATGAAAACCTTTTATTTACTCCTAATACTTGGTTTGAAGATGTTTTATTAATGCATAAATTAGTTCCTAATCTAATGAGCTTAGGCTATTTGAATTTTCCAGGTTATAAATATTATCAAAGAGAAAATTCAATAACGTATACATACTCTGATAAACTAAAAGATATTAATTTTGTATTAGAGAAAATATTAGAATATTACAAAAAAAATGATTTATATTCTATTTATAAATCAGAATTAGAATATATTTATGTAAGATATATGTTTGCCACATATATAAAAAGGCTTGCAAAAACAAAAAATAAGCAAAAATTCAATAATGGTATAATATATTCTTTAGACTGTGTTAATAAAACCTTTCCAAATTATAAGGAAAACATATATATAAATAAAAGTGGATTTAAAAATTTATATTTAAAGAATTTTAATAAATTTCTAGCAAAAATAATTTATTATTTAGAAAAAAATAAAATGAATTAAGGGATGATTTATATGATTAAAGTAATGACAGTTTTCGGTACAAGACCAGAAGCCATAAAAATGGCTCCTCTTGTTAAAGAATTAAAATCAAGAAAAGAAATTGAATGCATTGTTTGTGTAACAGCACAACATAGACAAATGCTTGATCAAGTATTAGAAGTATTTGATATTAAACCAGATTATGATTTAAACATTATGCAGTCTGGTCAAACGTTAAGTGATATAACCAGTAGAGCTTTAAAAGGCTTAGAAGAAGTTATGAACAAGGAAAAACCCGATATTGTTTTAGTGCATGGAGATACAACAACAACATTTGCTGGTGCTTTAGCTGCATATTATACCCAAACAGATATTGGTCATGTTGAAGCAGGTCTTAGAACTTGGAATAAATATTCTCCATACCCAGAAGAAATGAATAGACAAATGGTTGGGGTTTTAGCAGATATGCATTTTGCGCCAACGGAAAACAGTAAAAACAGTCTATTAAAAGAAGGTAAGAAAGAAGAAAATATATTCGTTACAGGTAATACAGCAATTGATGCTCTTGCAACTACCGTAAAAAAAGACTATAATAATGAGATTTTTGATTGGTTAGGTAATGATAAATTAATACTTCTTACAGCCCATAGGAGAGAAAATTTAGGTGAACCTATGAGACATATGTTCAAAGCTATTAGAAGAATTGTAGATGAATTTGACGATGTTAAAGTAGTATATCCTGTTCACTTAAATCCAAAAGTAAGAGAAGTTGCAAATGAAATTTTCGGTGATGACGATAAAGTAAAATTAATTGAACCGTTAGAAGTAATAGATTTCCACAATTTCATCGCTAAATCTCATATTATTTTAACAGATAGTGGCGGAATTCAAGAAGAAGCTCCGTCTCTTGGAAAACCAGTATTAGTTTTAAGAGATACAACAGAAAGACCTGAAGGCATTTCAGCCGGTACATTAAAACTTGTTGGTACAGATGAAGAAACAATTTACAACGAAACTAAAAAATTATTAACAAATAACGAAGAATATAGCAAAATGAGCAAAGCTTCTAATCCTTATGGAGATGGACATGCAAGTGAGCGAATAGTAGATGCAATAATAAATAAATATAATAAAAAAGGATGAGTTATATTATGAAAAAATTATCTATAGTTATACCAATGTATTATGAAGAAGAAGTAGCTGAAGAATGCTATAACAGAATAACTAAAGTCTGTAATTCTATTCAGAACTACGAATATGAAATAATATTTGTTAATGATGGTAGTCAAGATAAGACTTTAAGCATACTAGAAACCATAGCAAAAAAAGATAAAAATGTTAAAATAATTTCTTTTTCTAGAAATTTTGGTCATCAATGTGCAGTAACTGCTGGTTTAAAATATGTTACTGGTGATGCAATAGTTATAATAGATGCAGATTTGCAAGACCCTCCAGAATTGATTCCCGAAATGCTTAAACTTTGGGAACAAGGTAATGAAGTAATTTATGGAAAAAGAAAAAAACGTGATGGTGAATCTAAATTTAAACTTCTTACAGCAAGCATGTTTTACAAAACTTTAAATGCACTATCTGATGTAGATATTCCAAAAGATACTGGAGATTTTAGATTAGTAGATAGAAAAGTTGTTGATGTTATTAATTCTTTGCCAGAACACAATAAATTTTTAAGAGGTTTATTTAGTTGGGTTGGCTATAAACAATATGCTTATGAGTATGAGCGCAAAGAACGTTTTGCAGGTAAAACAAAATATCCATTAAAGAAAATGCTTAAACTTGCCGCAGATGGTATTATAGGTTTTTCTACTAAGCCATTAAAAATACTAGGTGGATTTGGCATACTATCTATATTTATCTCATTTATAATTTTGATTTATGCTCTTTTATCTTTTATATTTGATTGGAATAATATAACTCCAGGTTGGACTTCTATTATGGTTGCTATAACATTTTTTGCCGGAGTTCAATTGTTATCTCTTTGGATGATGTCTGAATATATTGGTAGAATTTATGATGAAAGCAAAGAACGTCCACAATATATAATCGATAAAACAATAAATATAGAATAAGGTGAAAAGATGATAAAAAGAATTAAAGAATTATATATAAAATATAAAGAAATAATTAATTATTTAATTTTTGGAGTATTAACAACTCTTGTTAATTTAATAACAAAATATATTTTATTATTTACAATACTTGATCCAACTAATGGATTTCAGTTGCAAATTGCTATAATAATTTCATGGGTAGTAGCAGTAATCTTTGCTTATTTTACAAACAGAAAATTTGTATTTGAGAGCAAAAATCAAAATAAGTTAAAAGAATTTATAAGTTTTGTAGTAGCAAGAATTGCAACATTATTATTGGAAATGTTTATAATGTGGTTCTTCGTAACATTATTAAAACTAGATTCAGATTTATATGTAGTAATATTTACATTGGTTGCTCAAGTAGCTGTTATAATAGGAAACTATATATTTAGTAAATTATTTGTATTTAGAAAGGATAGAAAATGAAAAAAACTCATTGTATGAACTTTTTAATCTATGGAATTGAAATTGTTCTTGGAATTATTCTTGTTTATTATATATTTTCATGTTGTATTTACCAACTGGAGCATCCTACATTTAAAATAACTTTTTTATCTATAATATTAATATTAACAATGTTATTTATTATTTACAAATTAATTAATAATAAAAATTTTAAATACTATAATTTGTTGATTTTCATTTTTTCGTTTTTAATATATGCAGTATGGGGAATCTATGCAAAGACTGAGCCAGTAAGCGATTACGAAGTACTTATAAAAGGTGCCAATTCAGTAGTTAATCGGTACTTTTAATATGTTAAGTTTTGATAAAACTAATTATTTTTATTTTTATAATTTTCAAACCGGTTTTGTAATGTATCTTGCATTAGTTATAAAGATTTTTGGTAGCCATTTAATATTTCTAAAAATATTTGAAATATTATTTATGAGTTTAACTAATGTCTTTGTTTATAAAATCGCTTCTAAAGTATATACAAAAAAAATTGGAATTATATCTTCTATAATATATAGTTTATTATTTTTTAACATAGCTGGTTCTTCAATAATAAACAATCAACATTTTTCCACTTTACTCGTAATATTATCTATATATTTTTTTATTAAGGATAAATGTTTTTATTATGTTTTAAGTGGTATTTTAGTAGGTATTGCAAATATAATCAGACCAAGTTCTATTATAATTTTAATATCTTTTTGTTTGTTCCTTTTGTGGAAGCTTTTAATTAATAATTTTAAAACTTGGAAAACTTTTCTTATAGGGTTTTTATTAATCATTTTATCTGCATTTTCTACTATGAAAATATTTGACTATAGTTTGTTGAATTTAAATGTTGTACCTACTTCTACGCTTTCTTCTAATGCTAAATATTTTAAATTTGTACTTGGAATACATGGAAACGGAATCTATAATATACCTACAGAAACTGCTGAAAAAACACAAGTTTACTTTGACTTACAAAAATTAAATTTTGATTATGAACTGTATAATAATGAATGTAAAAATTTCATAGTTAATAAATTTACACAAAACACTAAGGAAACTTTTGGTCATATAAAAAATAAAATGTTAGTTTTTTGTGGTGAAGAAGATAATCAAATTGGTTTTTCTGGTAACAAGGTTCAAAATAGCAAAAGTTATATTTTTATAAAATACTATGGATATGTGCAATACTTCTTATTAATTGTTTTCAGTTTATTAACAGTCATTATTAATGTCAAAGAAAGCAAGTTTTATAATACTAAAAATAATTTATATCAGACACAAATACTATTTGAAATTGTTTTTATACTTTATTTTTGTGCACACTTATTAATTGAGGTTCAACCTCGTTATAGATATGATCAATATTTAATGTTAGCTTTTATTGCATCACCTTCAATATATTTATTATTTTCCATTATTTCTTCAAAATACAATAAAAAAGACAAGGAAGTATAAGTTAAACTTCCTTGTTTCTCTTTTTTCTTATGCCTTTCTGTTTGCTATTTCAATTGCTTTTGCATCAATGCTACCACAATCTTTTGCAGATACATTTCCCCATCCGCCATCATGTTTTACTTTTTCATATACTCCTAATTCTTTTGCAATTTCTTCTTTTTTATTGTGTTAATATTCCATTAGGTGTATCTATAATAACTAAAATATTTTCTTCTCTTCCTGTTTCCACATTTGTATAAACAAGGAAATCAGTATCATCTATTTTGCCTTTAAACTCATAACACAATATTTCTGTTTTCCACTCTGTTGGAATAATTGCCATTCCTTCACTTGTAATTTCTAAACTTTTATTTAATTTACTTTTTGCCTCTTCTATAGATATTTTTGCTTTTGTAAATGTTCTTTCAGTATGATTATTTAAATATCCTGATGTTTCTACACCTAATATTTCCCCATTATCTAATGCAACTTTTACTTTTATTAAATCTGGATAAATTGTTACTCCATTTTGCTCATATGCATAATTTATTGTTACAATTCCACCTTCTTTCAAATAGTAAGTTGCTTTCATATTTGATATTCCACGTGAATTTAAAAATTCTTTTCCTTTTTCATTTGCCTCATCTTGGCTTATTACCTCTGCTTTTACCTCTCTGTTGTAATTCATATTTACAATATGTCCACCTTTTTTAGCTATTGATATTGTTAAATTATTATTATTTCCATTATCATCTATTTTAGCATTAAAATCATAGACTTGAATATTTCCATTTTCTATTAGCCCATTAGAGTTAAATTCTTGTATTCTGTCTTCTCCAATAAACTCTTTTGCTATTTGCTTTGCTCTTTTCTCATCTATTTCTTCTCCTGTAAGGCCTTTCTTTTCAGCACTTTCCATGTGTTCAGAAAAAGCTCCATCATATATTAATCCTGCATATTCTCCAAAATTTTCGTCTATATTACTAAATGTAGCAGCAGATAAATTATCAACTTGTTGTGCAAAAGCAGTCTTTGTATCTTTTGTAAGTTCTTCCCAACTTATTCTTCCGTTCATTCATATCTGTTGCAAGTTGATTTAATGTATTTTTTAATTCTTTACTATATTCATGTAACTCTTTTAAATTATCTAGATCTTCTTGTGTTAATTCTTCATTATATATATTTTTTCTTGAAAGAGAATAACTATATTCGCTTACTTGATTTAAGAACTTTGAAGTATTAGAAAGCTCATTACTAGATATAGGTAATTGTGCTAAATAAACTTGTGCCAAATTTGCTTCTCGCCATACCTTTGTTAATGTCTCTGCTCCGTGTTCTGGAGTGCTTGTAATTGTTGCTTTAGCTAAATAATTTTCTAAATCTTGTACATAATCTATTAATTCATATAAAGCAAAATTGTATTGATTTTGAGTTGTAATAGCATATTCTTTTTTTTCTTTGTATAAAAAATAACCTAAAATGATACTAGCAATTAGTAATATTATTAAAATTCCATAAATATAATTTTTTTTCATTGAACTTAAATATTTATTCATTAATATTCTCCTTTACTATAATTATTTACAAAAATGATGTTTTCCAATTGTTTTTACAATTGTTTTTGACCAAATCCACTTATTTGTTGCTGTATTTGGATTAAAGTAATATACACATCCATTTGTTGGATCCCAACCATTTATTGCATCTTGAGCAGCTTTTACAACAGTTGAATCTTCACTAATAGGATGATTTATTTGCCCATCAGAAACAGCTGTAAATGCACCAGGTTGATAAATTACCCCAGCAATTGTATTTGGGAAATCAGCATGTTTTACTCTATTTAATATAACTGCACCGCACTGCAACTTGTCCTTCGTAACTTTCTCCTCTTGCTTCTCCGATTAATAGCTCTTGCTATTAATTGCACATCTGAAGTAGAACTTCCTGCCGCAGCAATAACTTCATTGTCTACTAAACTTGTTGAAAAATATATTAAACAAATTGCTAAAATTATTGTTATAAAAATATAAAATATAGTTTTCAAAATTTCCTCCTATTTATTATAAATTCCAATTTTCATCATCAAACATAGTTTGTATTGTTTTTTGTAAAATTATACTTTTTTTATAATTTTTTATGATATAATAGGTAAAACTAATTTTATGTTGAATTTAAAAATAATTTGTCTTCTATGGAGGTTTTTTATGAAGAAAATTTTAATATTTTATGGTTCTTATGGTGGTGGTCACCTGTCTGCCGCAAGAAGTATAAAAGAGTATATAGATTCGAATTATACTAACTATCAAATAGAAATGGTCGATTGTGTTGAATATGTTAATAAAGCTTTAAACAAAGTAACAACAAAAGCTTATTCTGACATGGCTAAAAGTGCACATTGGATTTGGAAAAAAGTATATTACGGTGCTGAAAAAGGTGCTGTTGCAAAAATGAATGATGAAACTCAAAAATTAATGTCTATTAAATTAAATAAACTTTTACAAGAGTATGAGCCAAACCTAATCATTTGTACTCATCCATTTGCTAGCCATATGTGTGCAATTTTAAAAAAGAAGAAAAAAATCAATTGCAAACTTGCAACAATTATTACAGATTATGCGCCTCATAGCCAATGGCTTATGTATCCAGCTTATGTGGATTATTTCTTTGTTGCACATGATGGAATGAAAGAAAATTTAATTAATAGAGGAATAAAAGAAACTCAAATAAAAGTAACTGGAATTCCGTTATCTAATCGATTTTTAGCTCATTATGATAAAGAAAGTATTTTATCTGAATTTGAATTAAGTCCAGACAAAAAAACTATATTATTCTTTGCAGGTGGTGAGCAAGGTTTTGGAAGAGACAAAGTTTTTAATATGCTTAAATCTATAATAGAAAACTTTTCTAATTTGCAAGTAATTGCTATATCTGGAAAAAATGATAAAATGAAAAAACAATTTGATGAATTAGTAAAAGAAACAAATTCTAGTGAAAATGTAAAAATTATTAAATATACAAATAAAATTCCAGAGCTTATGAGTATTTCTGATTTAGTAATAACAAAACCTGGTGGCCTCACAACCACAGAAAGTTTGGCTTCTGGATTACCTATTATTGTTATTAATCCAATTCCAGGTCAAGAAGAAGAAAATGCAGAATTTTTGGAACAAAAAGGAGTAGCTGTTTGGCTAAAAAAACATGATAAAATAGAAGAAGAATTATACAAAATATTAAATGATCCAGAAAAGTTACAAAAAATGAAAATCAATGCAAGACTTTTAGCAAAGAAAAATTCAACACGAGATATTTGTGAAACATTGCTAGAGAAATTGTAATTTGTTTAAATAATACAAAAAACACCTCATATAATAAATTGAGGTGTTTTTTATAACTCTCTTCTTCCTTCTAAAGCTTTACTTAAAGTAACTTCATCTGTATACTCTAAATCTCCACCCACTGGTATTCCGTGTGCAATTCTAGTAACTTTTATTCCCAATGGCTTTATAATTTTAGACAAATAAATCGCAGTTGCTTCTCCCTCTACTCTAGGATTTGTAGCAATTATTATTTCTTTTATATCATTATTTGCAATTCTATTTAATAATTCTTTTATTTTTATATCTTCTGGTCCAATTCCATTCATAGGAGATATTGTACCATGTAAAACATGATAAACTCCTTTAAATTCATGAGTTCTTTCCATTGCCATTACATCTCTTACGTCTTCTACAACACAAATTACAGAGTTATCTCTTTTAGGACTACTACATATTGGACATGGATCTGTGTCCGAAATATTATAACAATTACTGCAATATTTTAACTTTTCTTTTGCATTTATAATTGAATTTATAAACTCATCTGTTTCTTCTTTACTTAAATCCAACATGTGAAATGCAAGCCTTACAGCAGTTTTATGTCCTATACTAGGCAACCTTTCAAAACTTTCTATTAATTTTTCTATTGATGGTGAATAATAAGACATACTACATCATCCCTGGAATATTGTATTTTCCCATACTTGCTGCTTGTGCACTATCTACTTTTCTTAGAGCTTCATTTACACATGTTAAAATTAAATCTTGTAACATTTCAACATCATCTGGATCTACAACATCTTTTTTTATTGTTATTTCTTTTATTTCTTTTGAACCAGTTACTTTTACAGATACAGCACCACCACCAGCTGTTGCATCAAATTCTTTTGCTTGTAATTCTGTTTGTGATTTTTCTATATCTGCTTGCATTTTTTTTGCTTCTTTCATTAATTGGTTAATATTCATTCCTCCGAATCCACCCATTCCTGGGAATCCACCTCTTTTTGACATTTTAAAATCCTCCTTTATTCATCTATTATATTAATTGGAATATCTAAATCTTCTATTCCAGTTTTATTGTTTACTGTTTTTGTACTATCACTTTTAGTAATAAATTTTAAATGCATAGCTTTTCCGCATTTCTTCTGAAACAAATTTTTCTACTAGTGCTTTATTTTCATATTTTTCTAGCATTTCTCTTCCAAAGTCATTTTTATTTGCTAGTTCTACTTCCACTGTCATATCATTTAATTGACTTGCTTTACTTCCTATTAAGTTTACGTATATAGCCATTTTACCACTTTGTTTTACCTTATTTATTACATTATTCCAATATGAAGCACTTGGTGCACTATTTCTTTGATTTTGAGGTTCTATTTTTCTTTCTTTTGGCGCTACTGCTATATTCTCTTGCTTTTGCACAGGAGCTATTTGTTTTCTATTTACAACTTGCTCTTGCAATACAACATTTTGAGGCACAACATTTACTTCCATACAAGCTTTTATTATTCCTGCCTCAAACATTATAGCTTTTTGTGATGACCATTTTATATTATTTGCTAGCTCAGATAATTCATAAATTAATCTTAATAATCTTTCTTTATCAGTACTATCTGCTAATTCCTTTATATTTTTTATTTCTTCTTGATTATATATTTCTAATTTTGATGTAGATTTATATACTAAAATATCTTTTATATATTTTATAAGCTCCCATAAGAAATTATCAATATCCTTTCCCTCTTCTAATATAGTATTTACAATATTTATTGCCTCTTCTGGTTCTTTATTAATAATTCCTTTTGCTAATTTATTTATATATGTTATTTTAGGTATTCCTACTAAATCTCTTACCTTATCTTCATTTATTTCTTCTGTTTGCTCTGCTGCACATCTTTCCAAAATACTTATAGCATCTCTCATTGCACCTTCTGAAAGTATTGCAATTAATTCTAATGCTTCTTTAGAAATTTGTATATTACTTTCTTTACAGATTATCTCTAATCTTTTTATTATATCTTGTGTTGATATTCTTTTAAAGTCAAATCTTTGACATCTAGAAAGAATTGTTGCTGGTAGTTTTTGTGGTTCTGTTGTTGCTAAAATAAATTTAACATGCTCTGGTGGCTCTTCTAATGTTTTTAATAATGCATTAAATGCTCCTGTTGATAACATGTGAACCTCATCTATTATATATACTCTATATTTTGCTCGTGTTGGTAAAAAATTAACCTCATCTCTAATTGCTCTTATATCTTCTACGCTGTTATTTGATGCAGCATCCATTTCCACAACATCTGTAAGTGAACCAGAAAGTATTGCTTTACATATCTCACACTCGTTACAAGGCTCTCCATCTTTAGGATTTAAGCAATTAACTGCCCTTGCTAAAATTTTGGCTGCTGATGTTTTTCCTGTTCCTCTTCCACCATTAAAAAGATAAGCATGTCCAACTCTTTTTTCAATAACTTGGTTTCTTAATGTTCTTGTTATATGTTCTTGTCCAACCATTTCGCTAAAATTTAATGGCCTAAATTTTCTATATAAAGCAGTATATCCCAAATTTCTCACCTCTTATATAAATTTTAAGTTAACTTCTCTATGGAAAGCAACCCACATAAAAATTTGCTACTTATCGCTGCTTCCTTCCGGACCTGACGAGATTCATAGTTTTTTATTGAATTACTCTCCATACAAAAGTTAACTTAAAAATACCATGCTTATTATATAATTTTATTTAAACTTAATCAAGTTTTTTATATTAAAATCTTTTAAAAATAACGTTTGTTAACTCTGAATCTTCTTTTGTTGAAACCCCATCTTGTAATATATTACCTGTTGGTAAATCTAATTTAACATTAGATTTGAAATTATATCCTAATGTAGTTTCAATAATCACATCAAAGCTTACTTCAAGTTTTACATTTTCAATATCTATTCCTGCTTTTTCTAAAAGTTTTCCATCACTTACAATTTTTTCTTCTTTGTTATATGTATATTCTCCTATATCTTTTTGTAAAATGCTAAAACCAATTATTCCACCCTGATTACTTATTTGTAAAACTTCTGGATTTGTTGATAATGCTCCTTCATATTCCAAAGAATCATTTACAATATATTCTTCATTTTTATAATCATATGTTAATTCATTTGTACTTGGTCTATATATTACAACTGTTCCATTTTCAGTTTCTTTATTTATTATAAAATTACAGAATTTTATTTTCTTTATTGTGTCTTGCTTTTTATAATTACTATTTTTTTCGAAGGCAAAATATATATCATTTTTTTGGATTAAGTTTGCTTTCCATGTATCTCCTTCGTTTTTTATATCCTCTGTTTGCGCTGTACTCATTACACTTATACTCTTTAAATTAAATGGCATATTTTGCTCGCCTTCAACATGATATTTAAACATTAAAATTCCTGCAGTTAACAATACTAGTACTATAATAAATATTATTACATAAACATGTATTATTCTTTTTTTAAAAAAGCTATTTTGCTTCATTTTTTCCTCCGTTTCATTTTTCTTAACATTTTAAAAAAATCTTTTAAAATATATTCACAATCTTCTTGCAAAATTCCTGTTTCTACTTCTACTATATGATTAAATTTGTAATTTTCCATATTTATAACAGATTTGCAAGAACCTGTTTTAGGATCTAACGCTCCTATATATATTTTTTTTATTCTAGAATTAACAATTGCTCCCATACACATCATACAAGGTTCTAATGTTATATACATTTCACAATTTTCTAATCGCCATGCATTTAATTTTTTATTTGCTTTTTCTATTGCTAAAATTTCTGCATGTGCAATACTGCTATTTTTATTTTCTCTTAAATTGTGAGCTTTCGCAATTATTTCTCCATCTTTTACAATAACTGCGCCTACTGGTATTTCTAATTTTTTATATGCTTTTTTAGCTTCTTTTAAAGCTTCTTTCATAAATGTTTCTTTATGGTTTACCAAATTATTTTCTCCTTTAATATCTGCTAATTTTTTCACATATAGCAATAAATAGTATAACACAAATTTGTTAAATATGCCAATATATTTCCTACTAATTAAAAAAAATGAATTAATTCGCAGCTAAAGCTGCAAATTAATTCATTTGGTGCACTTAGCTGGATTCGAACCAGCGGCCTCTCCCTTAGGAGGGGAGCGCTCTATCCACCTGAGCTATAAGTGCATACATTGGTATTATACACTAGTTTAAATGTTTTGACAAGAAATATATATTATATTATAATGAATTGGAATTTGTTTAATTAAAAAGGACTGATATATATGCAACGTATTTTAAGTTATGTTAGAAAAGCAATAGATGATTATAATATGATAGAAGATGGAGATAAAATTGCAGTTGGTCTATCTGGTGGTAAGGATTCTATAACCTTGCTTATGGCTCTAAAAAATCTTCAAATATTTTATCCCAAAAAATTTGAAGTTATTGCAATTAGCATAAATCCTGGTTTTGAATTTTTTAATAGTGATTTTTTAAAAACTACTTGTGAAAGAATTGGTGTTCAATATGTAGAGGAAAAAACTCATATTAAAGAAATAGTTTTTGATATAAGAGAAGAAAAAAATCCATGTTCTTTGTGCGCAAATTTAAGGAGAGGAATATTAAATAGTGTAGCAATTAGAGAAGGCTGTAATAAAATAGCATTAGGTCATAATGAAGATGATGTTTTAGAAACTTTCTTTTTAAATTTATTATATGGAGGAAATATCAGCACTTTTGCTCCAACAGCCTATATGGACAGATCTAAAATAACTTTAATTAGACCTCTTATTTATGCTCCAGAAAGATGTATAAAAACTTTTGTAAAGAAAAATGGTATAGAAGTTATGCCTAAATGTTGCCCAATGGATGGAGTTTCAAAAAGAGAAGATATGAAAAATTTAATTTGGGAATTTCAAAAGAAAATTCCTAATGTTAAAGCAAATATTTATGGAGCAATTAAAAGAAGTAATATAAAAGGATGGAACAAATAGGTTCCATCCTTTTTATTTGTTATTACTTTAGTATTTCTCTCATTCCATTTCTTAAGTCTTCTACTAATATATCTGCTTCTTCTAGGTTTTCTCCTTTTACACCCATGTACAATTTTATTTTTGGTTCTGTACCTGATGGTCTTATACATCCCCAAAAATCATTTTCTAACTCAAAATATATAACATTTGATTTTGGTAAATCCTCATTACATGTTTCTCCTGTTATGCAGTCTTTAATTTTGCCATTTGAATAATCTCTTAATTTTAATACTTTATATTTTCCAATTTCTTTTGGAGGATTGTTTCTTATGTCTTCCATCATATCCTTTATTTTTTGAGCACCTTCTGCTCCTTCTAAAACAATAGCAATTTGGCTTTCTTTATAATATCCATATTTTTTATACATGTTTTGCATATTATCCCAAAGAGTTAATCCTTGTTTTTTATATAGAGCCGCTGCTTCTGAAAGTAACATTAAGGCAGCTATTCCATCTTTATCTCTTACTCTATCTCCAACTAAGCATCCATAACTTTCTTCATATCCCATTATACATTTATATGAATTTTCTTTTTCGAATTCTCTTATTTTTGCTGCTACATTTTTAAATCCTGTCAATACCTCAAATAGCTTTACTCCGTTTTCTTCGCATATTTTATCTGTCATATTTGAAGAAACTATTGTTTTTATCAAAGCAACATTTTTATCTAGTAGTCCTTTTTCTCTTTTTTGATTTATTAAATAATCTGCAACAGTAAGGCCTATCATATTTCCATTAAATAATATGTAATCTCCTGTTTTGCTATCTCTTACATGTAATCCTATTCTATCTGCATCTGGATCATTTGCAACAACTATATCTGCTTGTATTTCTTTTGCGAATTTTAGTGCAAGCTCAAATGCAGCAGGGTCCTCTGGATTTGGATAGCTTACAGTTGGAAATCTTCCATCTGGTTCTGCTTGTTCTTTTACTATATGTACATTTGTAAATCCTAATTCATTTAAAATTCTTAAAGCTAATTTTTTTCCTGTTCCATGTAATGGCGTATATACTATTTTTATATCTTTTCCATATTCTTTATCTATTTCTTTATTTAATGCAATTGATTTTAAATACTCAATATATTTGTTGTCAATTTCTTCTCCTATTGTATTATATAATCCTTTTTCTGTTGCTTCTTCCTCAGTAATTTCTTTAATGTCCGAATAGTTTTTTATTGCATTTACTTCTTCTGTTATTCCCGCATCCACAGGTGCAGAAATTTGTGCTCCATCTTCCCAATAAACCTTATATCCATTATATTTTGGTGGATTATGGCTTGCTGTAATTACTATTCCAGAAATGCAACCCAGTTCTCTTACTGTATATGATAGCTCTGGTGTTGGTCTTAAAGATTCGAATCTATATGTTTTTATACCATTTGCATTTAATATTAATGCAGCTAATTTACTAAATTCTTGTGACATATTTCTTGAGTCATAAGCAATAGCAACCCCTTTATCTTGCCCATTGTTTTTTACAATATAGTTTGCCAACCCTTGTGTTGCTTTTCCTACAGTATATTTATTCATTCTATTTGTTCCTACTCCCACAATGCCACGTAGTCCTGCTGTTCCAAATTCTAAATCTTTATAAAAGCTATCTTTTATTTCTGTTTCATCATTTTTTATTTTTCTTAATTCTTCTTTTGTTTCTTCATCAATTTCATCACTTTCTAACCATTCCTGGTATCTTTTTAAATAATCCATAAAATCCTCCTAATTATTGATATATAATTTCTATGACCTATTGTGATATTTATTATATAATTCTCTTGCTGTTTCTACACTGTCCACTCCTGTTTTCCCTTTTACTGGAGCAAATTCTTCTTCTCTATTTACTCTTAATATTGCCATGTCATCTAATTTTTGAAAACTATCAAATATAAAGCTTTCAAATTTATATGCATTTGGTTCACTAGGTTCAATTATATCTCCTTTTTCATTCATATATGTTGCTTTTTTAAAGGCACTATGATATGGCAATTTATTATTCCCTATATATTCTATTGCTTTTATATTAAACATATTGCAATTAATATGTGATTCTCCATATACTAAATTTCCATTCTTATCTTTTTCTTCTGCCATTTCATCACTAATTTCTGTATATTCTATTACAGCAGGTTTTCCGTTCTTTTTGCAAAAAACTCCTACTTTTTCTTTAGGATTTGCTTTTACTAATGATTTTCCTATTGCTAATACTTTTTTATCTACTGCAACTCCAATAAGTATTTCATCAACCATTTTTACTAAAGGATTGTCAACAGGTCCAACAAAAATCCATTCTACTCCGTTGTTTTTCATGTCCTCTACAACATTGTTTTTAAACATTGCTTCAAAAATTCCACCATGTCCATCTGCGGCTTCTTTTATTATTCCTTCTTTATCCAATAAAATTTTTCCATCTGTTCCTACCATAGGTAATTCACCTTGAATAAAAAATTTTATTTTGTCTTTTGGATAATTAAAATAATTATTTTTTTCAAAAAATTCCATCGTTTGTTTATTATTTTCTCTGCTTGTCATTATGTACCATGGAATATATACATCATAATTTGTTTTTGCAGTTTTTAAATTGTCACACAATATTTCAAATAATGATTTATCTGGTTCTATTCCGAGCATAAACGTTCCTTTTGGTCCATTATGTCCGAAGTCTTGTTCCTTGCCCCCCTGCCATTGTAACAGCAGCTAATTTTCCTTTTTTTATTTCCTCAATTCCCAAATTTTTATAATATTTTCTTTCTTCATCAGAAATATTATTTTTATCGATATATGTTATTGGTTCTATTTTTGCTTCATCTTTTTCGATTGGCTTTTTTGTATTTTCATATAACTTGTTTATTTGTTCAAAATTAATATTTAAAATTTGATTTATTAATTTTTCTTTTTTCTCTTGTGTCAATTTATCATAAAAAGCTAATAAATGTTCTTGATTGTATTTTTTTAAAATTTCTTTTGCTTTTAAATATTGGTTATCCACTTTAAGCCTCCTAAGATTTAATTTACTCTTGTTATATTATATCAATTTACATTTTTAGTCAATAAATTTTAAAGAAAAGAGCCAGCAATATGCCAGCTCTTTTCTAGGAATCAAATTTTTACCATAATGGAAATTTTGTAACCTCCATCACATTTGCCAACAGTAAAGACCTTGTAAGCTTTAGGATCGCTTATTATGCTCTCTACTTCGTCTTTAAAAGCTTCAACCTGTTCAGGCTTAGCCTTTACCCAGAGCTCATATTCAATCTGGTGCTTTTTTGCACTAAATCCTGAATTTAAATAGCTCTGACTAACTCCAAACATCTTAATAGCTATTCTATCTATCTTCCGCTTGTAGTCTTTGGTTTTCATGTTGTTATGCTTCCTTTCATAATTTTTTATCTGTTATATTATATCAGTTTTTATATATTATGTCAATTTGCTTGCTTTTCTTTATATATTTCAAATACATCCTCTATCTTATTTATACCAGATGTATTTATAATATATTCATGTTCATATAATATATCTCTAATATCATCATCAAACTCTTCTACTTCAAAGCAATTAATTACTGTTATATATTTTTTATTATTTCTATACTTATTAAAATATCTTTCAATCATCTCATTTACTATTTTTATGTATTTTTTGCTACCGCTTACTAATATTATTGCCTCTTTTTCATTTTTTAATTTTTCTTTTATTGTGCTTTCAATATTTGTAAACTTTTGAACTTTAGTATTTTTCCAATTAATATCTAAAATCTGTTCTTTATTTTTTTCATTTAAAACTATTTTAGATAAAATTGTTTCTACATTTTTTCTTAAATCAAATTCTAAAAATGGAATAACTTCTATTTGTTCTTCTATTTGTTTGTTTAAATATGGTAATAACATAGTTACTAAATGAACACTACTTACATAAAATCCACACACTTTTTTTATACTGTTAGATTTCTCCATATTTGAACCTCCCCTAAGTTTTCCTACTGGTAAATTTTACCATTTATTTCCAATTGTGTCAATTAAAATCGTATTCTCTAATTCGACAATGTATATTTTTTTATTTTTGGTTAATACTTTTTTTAAAGAGATTTATTTACATTTTTTTAATTTAATAGAAATTCTATATTATTTTTCTATTAATTTTGGAGGGTTTAATTTGAAAAAAGTAATAAACAATGTGTTTTTTAAAAGATTTTTAATTTTAATATTTCTTTTATTTATTTATACTATTATATGCGCAGTTTCTTATGTTAATGCAGTTTCTTCAAATATTGAATCTAGTGTTTTTAGGTTACATGTTATTGCAAATAGTGATTCTAAAGAAGATCAAGATTTAAAGTATATTGTAAGAGATAATATTTTAACATATATAAATGAGATTTCTAAAAATGCATCAACTAAAGAAGAAGTAATAGAAATAGCCCGAAATAATATTGATACAATTAAACAAATTGCGCAAGAAACAGTTTATGAAAATGGCTATAATTATTCTGTTAATATTAAAATAGGTAATTTTGCTTTTCCTACTAAACAATATGGAGATATTTCTTTGCCTGCAGGTTTTTATGATGCATTGAGAGTAGAAATTGGAAGTGCCTCGGGTCAGAACTGGTGGTGCGTAATGTTTCCGCCTTTATGCTTTGTAGACGTTAGCTCTGGTGTTGTTCCTGAAGAATCTAAAGAAGTCTTACAAGAAAATTTATCTTATGAAGAATATAATTTGTTATCGGAAAATCAAAATAATTCCGACATGAATTTTAAGTTTAAAATTGTCGAACTTTTTCAAAATATAGGGATAAAATTGGCACAATCTTAAAATTTTATTGTAAAACGCTAGATTTTGTGATAATATTTTATAGTAATTAGAGTGTATAATTAATTACACTCTAATTTTTTAAGTAAAAATTTTTAAGGAGCAATTATGGAAAAGTTAGTTATTACAGGTCCTACACCTTTAAAAGGTGAAGTAAATATAAGTGGTGCAAAAAACTCCGCTGTTGCAATACTTCCAGCAACATTATTAATTGATGGCGTTTGCGTTATTAATAATGTGCCTAATATTGTAGATATTAAATTATCATGCGAAATATTAGAAGGCTTAGGTGCAAAAATCAAATGGATTGATAAAAATTCTCTTGAAATTGACACAAGGAACATAACAAAAGCAGTTGCTCCTATTGAATTAACTAGAAAATTTAGAGCCTCATATTATTTAATTGGTTCTATGCTTGGTAGAAAAAAAGAAATAGAAGTTGGTCTTCCGGGAGGATGTAATTTAGGTCCAAGACCTATAGATCAACACATTAAAGGTTTTGAAGCTTTAGGAGCAAATGTTGAAATAGTTGGTGGAAACGTTAAAGCAAAAACTGATAAATTAATTGGAACTAGCATATATATGGATATTGTTTCTGTTGGAGCAACGATGAATGTTATGCTTGCAAGTGTGTTAGCAGAAGGTACCACTACAATTGACAATGCTGCAAAAGAACCTCATATTGTCGACCTTGCAAACTTTTTAAATACAATGGGAGCAGATATTCGTGGAGCTGGAACTGATGTTATTAAAATAAATGGTGTTGAAAAACTAACTGGTGGGAAAAGTTATTCCGTTGTTCCAGATCAAATAGAAGCTGGCACATTTATGCTTGCTGCTGTTGCTTCTCGTGGTGATATTACAATAAGGAATTGTATTACAAAACATTTAGAATGTGTAACAGCAAAGATTCTAGAAATCGGTGGAAATGTGGAAGCTGGTGAAGATTTTTTAAGAGTTTGGTGTGATAAACGCCCTTCAAAAGCAACAATAAAAACTTTACCTTACCCTGGCTTTCCTACTGATTTGCAGGCGCAAATGGGAGTTGTTCTTTCTATAGCAGACGGAACAAGTATTATTAATGAAAGTATTTGGGAATCGAGATTTCAATACACAAATGAATTAAATAAAATGGGAGCTCAAATAACTTCTCAAGGAAAATCTGCAATTTTTGAAGGTGTGGAAAAACTATACGGTGCTTCTGTATATTCAACAGATTTACGTGCAGGAGCTGCTTTAATAATTGCTGGAATTATTGCAGAAGGTAGAACAGAAATATATAATCTTGGTCATATTGATAGGGGTTATGAAAATATAGAAGAGAAATTTAGAAAGCTTGGAGCTAACATAGAGAGGGTTCAAGAGTAAATGTTAAAATTTTGTAGTTTATTTAGTGGAAGCAGTGGAAATAGTTTCTTTGTAAAAAGCAACAATACAAATATATTAATTGACATTGGTGTAAGTGCTAAAAAGATAGAAACAGTCCTTCGGAGAACTTAATATAGATATAAATAATATTGATGCCATACTTGTAACACATGAGCATGTTGATCATACTAAAGGTATAGGAAACATATCAAAAAAATATAATATACCTGTATATGCAAATAAAAAAACTTGGGAAGCAATGCCACAAGTAAATGAAAAAGTTTCTATTGAAAATCACAAAATCTTTTCAACAGGAGAAAGTTTCAGTATTAGTGACTTGAATATTTTTCCATTTCAAACACCCCATGACGCAGCTGATCCTTGTGGATTTAATATTTTTGCGGATGGAAAAAAGATCAGTATTGCAACAGATTTAGGCAATATGAATGCTTCTGTTTTTAATTGCTTAAAAAATAGTAATTGTATTCTTTTGGAGTCTAATTATGACCCAAATGTATTACAATGTTCACATTATCCATATTATTTAAAACAAAGAATTTCTAGTTCAACGGGACATTTATCGAACAGTTTAGCAGGTAAAACTATTTCTAAATTAATAGATTCTGGACTGGAAAGAGCCTTGCTTATACATTTGAGTAAAGAGAATAATTTTCCTGAGCTTGCTAAACAAACCGTCTTGGATGAAATTAAAACAGACAAAAACTTTCCTATATATGTAGCACCTCGAGATAAACCAAGTGATTTTTTTGAGGTTAGTTAATTTTTTTGGGGGGATGTAGGAAAAAAATTTTATATTTAATTATTTTGGGGCTACTTAAATAATTAGATTTTTTTCCTACAACATTAAAAACATTTTAATAATTTTTTATTTTCTTTAATAATTTTTTTGTGAAAATTTTTATTAGAATTTTTCTGACAGTAAAAAATAAAGAAAAAAATAATAAGATTTTAAAAATCATTTTTTTCACCTTGAATAAAAATTAGTCTTTCGACTGTTAATAGATTACTACACTTTCCAAAAAATGTCAACAATAATTTTACGACATAATATTCCAAATTATTACAGAAGTCAACATTCCTATTATATCTCCAATTAATGCTGCAATAAGAACAAATCTAATTTTTTTAATGCCCACTGCACTTGTGTATAAAGCAATTGTATATAATGTTGTTTCCGTTGACCCCATAATTGTAGATGTAATTAAGCCGTATTTTGCTGTCAACTCCATATTTATTCATTATATCTGTTCCTATTGCAATAGATGCACTTCCGTGAAATTGGTCTTAATATTGCAAGAGGCATAATTTCTAATGGAATATGTAATAAATTAATTACTGGTTCTATTAGTTTTATTATAAAATCCAAAACCCCAGAATATCTCAATGCACTTATAGCTACAAACAAACCCACTAATGTTGGAAAAATATTTATTACTATTTCTAACCCTTCTCTTGCTCCTCTTAAGAAAATATCAAATACACTTTTTCTTTCTATTAATCCAACACTTACTATTAATAATATAGTAAATGGTATTGCTAAATTGGAAATATAATTAATAATTTTCACTTTTATTTTCCCCTTAAAACTTTTTCATCAATATTTTTGCTGAGCCTATTGCCGCTATTGCTGCACAAATTGTTGCAATCCAAACTGGAACTATCATACCTGTAGTATTACCAGATTTTAAAGAACTTCTTATCGCAATCACTGTGGTTGGTATAATTTGAATTGATGCAGTATTTAAAACAATAAACATCGCCATAGAATTTGATAATACATTTTTATTTTTATTCTCTTTTTGCATTGATTTCATCGCTTTTAGTCCTAATGGTGTTGCAGCATTTCCAAGTCCCATTATATTTGCAATTATATTCATCGATATTTCTTCATGAACTTTATTTTCTTTTTTTATATCTGGAAATAATTTTTTCATTATTGGTGATAGCATTTTTGTTAATTTTTTTACTATATTGGTTTCACAAGCAATTGTCATTATTCCATTCCATAAACACATTGTTCCGAGCAAAGAAATACATAATTCCACAGCAGATTTCGTTCCATCGAAAACTGCCGTATTTATTTCTTCCACTCTGCCATTAAAAATTCCATACACAAAAGAAACAATTAAAAATAGTGGCCATAATATATTTAGCATAATAAATCCTCCTTTTTTAATTTATTCACAATTTATTTCTAATATTCTTACACATATAAATTACAAATTTACATTGTTTTTTATATTTAATGATTTTTTTGAAAAATTTCCAAAAAAAGGAAGATTGTTGTTGACCTTTTACAAATTTTATGATATTATTTATTAAAGTCGATTTGTCGAAAAATGTAAAATTAAGGGGGGTTATTTATGAAATCAACTGGTATTGTAAGAAGGGTAGACGAGTTAGGAAGAGTTGTAATACCTATTGAGCTTAGAAATAAATTTGGTATTACAGAAAAAGACCCTATGGAAATATATGTTGATGGTTCTTCAATTATATTAAAAAAATATGAACCAAACTGTATTTTCTGTGGAAGCTCAAAAAAATTAATTGATTACCAAGGAAGATTAATCTGTGAAAAATGTGCAGAAAAAATTGGTAAGGCAAAAGCAGAATAAGAAGTTCAATAATTGAACTTCTTATTTTTTTACTATTTTAAAAAGTATTGATATATTTCGTTTTTATTTGTATTTCTATCTTTTGCAATTTTTTTAATAATTTCTTTTTTATCAAATCCTTGTTTTTTATAATATTCAAAATGTTCTTCCAAAGACATTTCCTTTAATATTTCTCTTTTTTCCTCTTTCTCACTTTTATTATTTCCTTCTAGTATTAAAACATATTCACCCTTAGGTTCATTTATTTTTTCTAGGATTTCAGATATTTTTCCTCTTATATGTTCTTCATGTATTTTAGTAATTTCTCTAGCTAAGCATATATTTCTGTCTCCAATTTCTTCCAACATCATTTTTAGTGTATTTATCAATTTGTGTGGAGCTTCATACAATATTATAGTTTGAGTATATTTTTTTATTTCTGCCAACTTTTCTTTTTTTTCTTTCATATTTACAGGTAAAAATCCAATGAAAATAAATTCATTTGTCTTCATTCCTGAAGAAATTAATGCATTTATTGCCGCACATGCTCCCGGTATTGGAATAATTTCTATATTATTTTCAATTGCTGCTTTTACTACTACTTCTCCTGGATCAGAAATTCCGTGGTGTCCCGGCATCTGTAACTACTGCTATATTTTTACCTTCTAAAATTCTATCAATTAATACTTCTTTTTTTATATTTTCGTTTTGTTTATAATAACTAATTAATGGCTTTGATATATTTAAATGATTTAATAATTTTAAAGTATGCCTTGTATCTTCTGCTGCAATTAGATCAACTTCTTTTAAGATATTTATTGCTCTTATTGTTATATCATCTAAATTTCCTATTGGTGTCGCAACCAAATATAATTTTCCTTGCATATTTTTCTCCTTTATTTTTTGTTATATATTTCCAGCACCTCATCTGTATATTTATTATTTTCGTCATAAATATATAAAGGCTTTTCAATTTTTAGAAATTCTCCTGCGTTTTTTACAGCTTTTATTAAAACCAGATTGCTGTTGTCCTCTTTTTTAGAATAAACAAATCTAATTTTTTTTGGTTCTATTTTATATTTTCGTAAACATTCTATTATTCCTACAAGCCTGTCCGGTCTATGAACCATATATAATTCTCCATTATCTTTTAATAGTTTACTTGATACTTTTATTATATCTTCTATATTGCATTTAACTTCATGTCTAGATATTAATTTCATTTCATTTTCATTTTTAATTCCCGAGTTTTTTTTCATATATGGTGGATTTGTAACAATTGCATCACAACTATTATTTTCTATAATTTTATTTAAATTTTTTATATCTTCATTTATAAAATCAACATTTTCCAAATCATTTAATATAATAGATTTTTTAGACATTTCATAAACTTCTTTTTGTATTTCAATACCTACTATTTTTTTTGCATTTATTTTTTTTGATAATAAAATACTTATTATTCCGGTACCACTACCTAAATCTAAAACTGTACTATTATTTTTTATTTCTTTTGCAAAATCAGATAATAAAACACTGTCTATACCAAAACAAAACCATTTTTTATTTTGAATTATTTTTAGTCCTTTATATTCTAAATCATCAATTCTTTCGTCTTCTTTTAAATTTACTTCCATTTTCTCTCCGTCAACAATAATTTATTTTTTCATATATTATATATTATAATACTTTTATATAAATTGCAAGGAGAATGGTTTTGGAAGATAGTCGCTCAGAAAAAAAGAAGGAAAAATTTAATTTTAAAAAAAGGAAAGATTGCACAATTCATTCTATAAAAGAAGTAGAATATTTTTTGTGCAATCTTGACAAGGCAGTAAAATCAATCAAAATATATAAATTCTTAAAATAGTTATCTTTTGAATGGTTCTTTAAAATTAATTTCTTTATCCGGAAATTCTTGATTTTCTTTTCCATCTATTAAAATCTTCACAGAATTAATTTCTTTTAATTCTGTAACCGTATTTACTATTGATTTTATTATTAATTCTTCTTGTTCCTTTCCTAACTTTTGTCCATTAATAAATTCGTTTGAAAAATCAATATAAATGCAATCATTTTTTATCTCAATTTTATTTAATTTAGTTCCATCCGGAATAAGTTTAACCAATTTTTCGCTTTTGGGACCATTTATCAATAATTCTATTAGTACTTTATATGGCTCTTTTATTAATTCTTTTGCATCAATTTTTCTTGCTTCTGGCATAATATTTCCTGTTTCTATATTAAAAAAATATAAAGTAATTATTGTTTGTCTTAATTGTTCATCTGTAATTTCTTCTTGTGGAATATATTCTTGATTTTTATTTTTATTTTTTTTATTGTTTTTATATATTAAAAATCCTGCTCCTAAAACAATTAAAATTAAAATAAGTATACTAACATACATTACTATTTTTTTATTATTCATAAAAAACTCCTTTAAAATTATTTTTTATTTAATATTATTAAAGACAAGTTTTTTTAGAACTTTTTTATTAATATTTTTTTATTTAATTATCCATTTTTTATTTTCTTTTTTTATTTAATTATTTTTCTATTTTACCTTTTAAATTCTCTTTTATTTTTTTTATTTCTTTTTTAGTAGTTTTATATCCTATATCATATAAATATTTTGTTTCTGACATATCTAATAAAGAAATATTTTTAGTTTTTATTTTTATTAAATATTCTAGTCCTTCCAATTCATAATTTGATAGTTCATGGCAAAGAATTTCAAATGAGTTTCCTACAACCTCAATTACATTATTACAACATTTTCCATCATCTTCTTTTTCAAAAACAGCACCTATTATAGTAGTAGCCCCAAATTCTTTTAAACTCTTCCATGGAATATTCTCTCTTATTCCTCCATCCACAAGCTCCAAATTTTTATATTTACATGGTTCAAAAACTAATGGATAACTACAACTTGCCCTTACAGCTCTTCCTATATTTATGTTATTCACATATACCGTTTTGTCTGAAAACCTTGCTCTTTTGTTTTGTGAACAAAAGCAATATATTTTTCCATTATGTACTTCTATACTAGGAATTAATAATGGCATTTTTATTTGATTTATATTTTTTATATTTTTTAAATCAGCCGCATCATCAATTATTTTTTCTATTATTTTTCCATCATTAAAACCTTTTATTATTATTTTTCTTTTTACTAATATTCCATAAATTAATTTTAATATATTTTTATAATTTATATATTTAATTTTTTTTGAATATCTATTAAATAAATAATATATTTCATTTGAATTATATCCCATAGCAAAAAGTGCTGCTATAATACTTCCTGATGATGTTCCGGAAATATAATCTATATTTATTTTTTCTTCTTCAAAAGCTTTAATCACACCTATATGTGCTGCACCTTTTGCTCCTCCACCGAGCTAATGCTAATCCAATACTCATAAATATCACCATTAAATATTTATAACTATTTTAAATTTTTATGCTCTTTTATTTATTTTTTATTATTCTTTTACCAATTAACTATTTAATTATTTATTAATTAATTATTTATTATTTAATTATTTATTATTTAACTATTTTATTAATTTATTATTTTTATGCTGATTTTCTTTTGCATTGTCTTTTTGGTTTTCGCATTCTATTATTTTTCTTTTCATTTCTTTTTATTTAAAAAATTGCAATTCTTTTTATTTGATTCTTTATTCAGATTATGTTTTTTTGTTTTATGTAAATTTCTTTCTTCGCTTTATTTCTCTCATATATTTAACTAATTCTTTGTTTTGCTTTTTACATTTGTATTTATTTTTTCTCTTTAAACTTGTAGTCGATATTTTTAGCTTTTTCAATTTTATGTGAACTTTCTCTTCTATCCAATAAAATATTTCCTATTCCTTATTTCCTATATAGTTCCCGTCTCTCTTTCTTATCTTTTTAATCCATTTTTCTATTATCTTTTTCTCTTTACTTTTTTAATCTATAATCCATTTCTTTGCATTCATTTTTTATTTAAGTTTTCATCATATTTACTTTATAATTTTATTTACCTTTTATTATTTGGATATTCTATATAATTTTATTTTCATCTTCACTGTAATTTGTTTTTTGTCTTTTTGTTAAACTTGTTTCTCGCTAAATTTTTTTTAAAATCTTTTATAGGATTTTTTTAATTTCTTATTTATCATTATTTAATATATTTTATTATTAAATAAATAATTAATTTTTTGTTTATTATTTATCATTAATTATTAATTATTTATTATTTAATTATTTTATTATTTATTATTTATTATTTATTATTTATTATTTATTATTTAATTATTTTATTATTTATTATTTATTATTTAATTATTTTATTATTTATTATTTATTATTTTATTATTTATTATTTATTATTTAATTATTTATTATTTAATATTTATTATTTAATATTTATTATTTATTATTTATTATTTATTATTTATTATTTATTATTTATTATTTAATTATTTATTATTTAATATTTAATATTTATTATTTATTATTTATTATTTATTATTTATTATTTATTATTTATTATTTA
>ERZ809224.235-NODE-235-length-57392-cov-14.484016_pt1 | contig 57392 bp, 45 predicted proteins | sample MGYA00520513_ERZ809224 | MGnify/ENA primary metagenome ERZ809224 (study PRJEB31576, sample SAMEA3212658) | Homo sapiens | biome: human-gut; feature: human gut; material: fecal | place: Sweden | collected 2012 ... | reverse complement strand
CCTGTTCCTTGCCGCTCTGCCCGGCGCAGAACGCCCGGTAAAGCATACTTTCCTTACAGTCCCGCCTGGGGCAGCCCTTCACGGGGCAAAGCCCCTCTTCGCCCAGGGTGAAAAAGCTCAGCTCCAGAAATATCAGTGCTGCCGCCTTTTCTTCTAATGTGCCCAAAGTGAGCAGCGGGGCTTCCGTTTGGGCATAGCCCCGGTATAAAAGGCGGTACAGATCTCTGAGCCTTGCTTCGCTTACCGGCAGCGGCCCCAGCCGCCCGGCAATACGCTCAGCCATAGGAAAAGATTGAGACATAATATTATACCGCAATCCTGCAAAAAAGTCATCCACTATTTTAGGGATTTTTTCGTCTTTATGCCAGGTGCCCGCCCTGCGGAGCCACTGACATTGAAGCTGGCAACTTTCATACCCGTTATAGCGGTTCAGCTGCACCCGGGCCAGCACATCCGCCCGGGAAATGCTCCGCCATTGGGCATAGCATTCTCCCTGGCCAAAGGCCACCAGGCGCAGGCCCCTCTCCCCCGTTCCCAGACGGGCGCTGAGATGCTTCTGCTCTCGACCCAAAAAGGCTACGCTCCCCAGCGGCACCTCCGGCAGCCGGAACACGGGTTCCTCGTTGCCAGGGCCAAAGGGCGCAAGGCCTTCCAGTTCCCGGGCCAGCGCAGCGGTACAGGCTTCCGGCCGGAGCACATCCTCATAGGCAAGGCTGGGCAATGGCGCTCCCTGCGGAAACAGCCGACAAAAGGCTTCTTCCAGCCGTGTTTGAAAAACAGGCAGTGCATCTTCCGTCAGGGTCATACCGGCGGCCCCCGCATGCCCTCCGTACCGAACAAAACATTCCCGGCAGCAGGTCAGCAGTGCAAAAAGATCCACTCCTTCCACACTGCGGCCGGAACCGGTATATCCCTCCTTGCTCCGTGTCAGAAGAATGGCGGGCTTATGGGTGCGTTCCACCATCCGGGAAGCTACGATGCCTACTACCCCGGGGTTCCAGTCTTCCCCGCAAAGCAGCAGCACCGGCTTTTCCTCCCACTCCGGCAGCATGTTCCGGCAGGCTTCATAGATGCGCTGTTCTTCGGTTTTGCGCTGCACATTCATGCGCTCCAACTCCAGCGCCAGCGCCGCCGCTTCCCCTTCGTCCTCCGTCAACAAAAGCTTCAATGCGGTATCCGCCTCTCCCATGCGGCCGGCAGCATTCAGGCGAGGGGCGATCACATAGCCCAGAGTAGTTTCCGTCACCGGCTGCTGGTAGGCACCGGCAGAACGGAGCAGGGCGGCAAACCCCGTCTGCCCCTTTACCATGGACATGCCTTTATACAGGATCCCCCGGTTCTCCCGGGTCACATCCACAATGTCCGCTGCCGTAGCCACCGCCGCCAGAGGCAGCAGTTCCAGCGGCTCCTGCTGCCAAAGCGCCTTCACCAGCAGATATGCCACACCTGCGCCGCAAAGATCGTTGACCCGTTCCCGGTATTCTTCTCTGGAAACACACACCACCGCCCCGCAGGCCGGCAGATCTCCCTGAATGCGATGATGATCCGTGACCACCACCTCCATGCCCAAAGCCCTTGCCAAAGCTATCTCTTCAAAGGCGGCAATACCGTTATCCACCGTGACGATCATCTCCGCCCCCTGCTCCTTCAGTGCCCGGACGGCGCCCTTGTTCATACCGTAGCCCTCCTTATGACGGGAAGGGATATACCAGTGAACGTTGGCTCCCAGCCCCAGCAGGCCCCTGGTCAGAATGGCGGTGGCGCAGACGCCGTCGGCGTCATAATCCCCGTACACCCAGATAGAGCGCCCCTGTTCCACCGCTTCCCGGATCAGGGCAGCAGCCCGATCCATATCCTGCAGGCCGTAAGGGTCCGGCAGGGGAATACGGCTCGGTTCCAGAAAGGCGGCTGCCTTTTGGGGCGTGTCCTGCCCCCTTTGCAGCAAAGCCCTGGCCATGGGACGGGAACAGCCCAAAGCCGCCATAAGAACCTGTTCTTTTTGCGGATCTTCGGGACAGGTGCGTTTCAAAACAAATTCCATAGGGATTCTCCTGGGGTATGGCACAAAAGAACGGCGCCTGCACAGCAGCAGACGCCGTTGCTCGTTCTTTTTTTACAGAGCCAGACGGGCGGTATCCCGGGCAATGGCCATTTCCTCATCGGTGGGGATGACAAAGACCTTGACAGGGCTTTCGGGCTTGGAGATGCAGACCTCTTCCCCGCGGGGACAGGTTTCGTTATACTCGAAATCGGGGAGAATGCCCAGGTATTCCATATCCTTGAGCACGCCAGCCCGGACGCCGCGGTCATTTTCACCAACACCGGCGGTAAAGACGATGGCGTCTACACCGTTCATGGCAGCTGCATAGGAACCGATGTACTTCTTAACACTGTAAATAAACATATCCAGCGCCAGCTTGGCCCGTTCGTTGCCCGCCTGTGCGGCGGCGCCCAGATCGCGGAAGTCGGAGGATACGCCGGAAATACCCAGCATACCGCTCTGCTTGTTCATGATGGCGTCCACCTCTTTGGCATCCTTATGCAGGCGGTTCATGATATAAGTAACGATGGCAGGATCCATGCTGCCGCAGCGGGTGCCCATGGGGAGGCCTTCCAAAGGCGTGAGACCCATGGAAGTATCCACGCACTTACCGGCCACGGAGCAGGATACGGAGGAGCCGTTGCCCAGATGGCAGGTGATGATGCGGGCATCAGGATTCTCCAGCAGGGCCAGAGCCCGGCCGGTGACATACTTGTGAGAGGTGCCGTGGAAGCCGTAACGGCGGATGCCGTACTCCTTGTACATCTCATAGGGCAGGGCGTACATATAAGCGCTCTGATCCATGGCCTGCCCCCAGGCGGTATCGAAAACGGCTACCATGGGAACGCCGGGCATAACGGCCTGGCAGCCTGCAATACCCATAAGGTTGGCGGGATTATGCAGGGGCCCCAGAGGGATGCAGGATTCGATGGCCTTGATGACCTCATCATTGATGAGAACGGAAGCGGCAAACTTCTCGCCGCCATGGACCACCCGGTGGCCAACGGCTGCGATCTGGGACATATCGGAAATAACGCCGACCTTTTTGTCTACCAGAATATCCAGCACCATCTTGATGGCTACCTCATGATTGGGCATGGGGTTCTGGATCTCTACCTTATCGCCCTTGTTGGACTTGTAGGTGAGCTGGCTGCCTTCGATGCCGATGCGCTCGCAAAGGCCCTTGGCAATGACGGTTTCGGTATCGATGTCGATGAGCTGATACTTCAAAGAGGAGCTGCCTGCGTTGATGACCAGAATGTTTTTCATTTTATTCTCCTTATATTGATAAGTGGAAAAGGCTTATTTCTTTGCTGCGTTGCGCTTCTGGGCCTGCGCCTGCACGGCGGTAACGGCCACCATGGAAATAATATCTTCCACGGAGCAGGAGCGGGACAGATCGTTGATGGGAGAAGCAAAGCCCTGACACACGGGGCCGATGGCCTTGGCACGGCCCAGAGTGCGGACCAGCTTGTAGCCGATGTTGCCCGCCTGGACATCGGGGAAGATGAGGATATTGGCCTTGCCCTTGAGGGGGGAATCGGGGGCCTTGAGTTCCTGCACCGTGGGGATCAGGGCCGCATCCAGCTGCAGCTCGCCGTCCACCAGAATATCGGGGGCCTTTTCTTTTACGAGGCGGGTAGCTTCCTGTACTTTGTCTACCAGCTCATGCTTGGCGGAACCGTGAGTAGAGAAGGAAAGCATGGCCACCCGGGGCTCCACGCCCAGCAGACCCTTGGCGTTGCGGGCGGTGGCAATGGCGATATCGGAAAGCTGATCCGCATCGGGGTTGATGTTTACGGCGCTGTCGGCAAAGAAGAGAATGCCTCTATCGCCGAAATGACGATCCATGACCTCCATGATGAAGAAGCTGGATACGGTCTTGATGCCGGGAGCCATTTTGATGATCTGCAGACCCGGACGCAGCGTGTTGGCGGTGGTGTTGATGGCGCCGGAGATAAAGCCGTCGCCCCGGCCATCCTTGACCATCATGGCGGCGTAATACAGGGGGTTCTTCATGAGCTCCACGGCCTTTTCGGGGGTCACACCCTTGGTCTTGCGCATCTCATAGAACCGGTCTGCATATTCCTGGAACATATGGTCCCCTTCGGGGTCGATCATGCCGATGCCTTCCAGACCCAGATGGTACTTGGCGGCGGTAGCTTCGATCTCTTTGCGGTTGCCGAACAGGGTCACATCCGCAAAGCCCTGATCCCGGCAGTATACGGCCGCCTGGACGGTACGGTCTTCAGCACCCTCGGGGAGCAGAATTCTTTGCTTATCTTTTTTTGCAACTTTTTTAAGTTTGTCCAATACAGACATGTGAAATAGGCCTCCACGTTAAATTTCAGAATTATTCTACCACAAACGCAAAAAGAATGGTATACTTATTGCAAGAAATGTTTCATGAAAATCTCTCATGAGGAACAGGAGGATACCTATGCGGGTAGTGGGTATTGTGGCGGAATACAATCCGCTGCACAACGGGCACATCTATCACATGGAGCAGGCAAAGCGCCTTACCGGCGCCGCCTACTGCGTGGTGGTCATGTCCGGCAACTTCGTGCAGCGGGGGGAACCTGCCTGTACGGATAAATTCACCCGGGCACAGTGGGCGCTGGAAGCGGGCGCGGATCTGGTCATTGAGCTCCCCAGCGTGTTTGCGGTCGCTTCTGCGGAGCGGTTTGCCTCCGGCGCCGTAAGACTGCTGCACCAGACGGGGATCGTAACGGATCTGGCCTTTGGCTGTGAACAGAGCAGCCTGCCCGTGCTGGAAGAGCTGGCCGCGCTCATCACCCGGGAGCCGCCGGAATACCGCCAGTGCCTGCGGTATCACCTACAGGAAGGGAAGTCCTATCCCCGGGCCAGATATGAAGCTTTGGCGGATATAGGCGTGGGGCAGCAGTCTTTGCAGGAGCTTTCCCAACCCAACAACATACTGGCCATGGAGTATCTGCGCAGTCTCAAGCGGCTGGGCTCCCCCATCCGCCCGGTGCCGGTGGAACGCATTGGCGGCGGATATAACGAAGCCCGGCTTACGGGAGAATACTCCTCTGCCGGAGCCATACGGGATGCCGTCCGGGCCGGAGATAAAAACGCATTGAACGCCCTGCCCCTGTTTGTTTCCGGCGCCATGCAGTTTGACAGTCAGTTTCCTCTGACGGTAAACGACGTTTCCGCCATGATGCTTTACAAGCTCCGCATGCTGGGGCCGGAGGGGATCCGCCTGCTTCCGGATGTATCCGAAGGCTTTGAGCAGGCCATGTACGCCGCCGCCAGAACCAGTGTAGACGGAGACAGTTTTTTTGAGGCCGTCAAAAGCCGCCGCTACACCATGGCCCGGTGCAAGCGTATCGGTATGAGCGCCCTGCTGGATATGAGCGCCGACCTGTGCGCCGATATGGAGCAGGACGAGAACCTGTACTACAAGATCCTGGGGATGCGCCGGGATGCCCGGGCCCTGCTTTCTGCCATAAGCTCCGTAAGCCATGTACCGGTGATCATGCGCAATTCGGATATGCTCCGCTGCACCGATGCCGCCCGGGAATCCATGCGGGTGGACGCACTTTCTACGGATATACTGAGCTACGCCCTGCAAAAGCCCCTGCACCGGGACAGCGAATCCGCTGTGCTGGTATGAGCTCAAAGTTCCCAGGGCAGCGGAAACCAGAATACCGAATGTATAAAACGGCATGGCCCCCGGCCATGCCGTTTTTATGTCTGATCTCCGGACACCGTAAGCAATCTGCATACCCATCGTTTCAAAACGCTCCTTTCTTTATCTATAGCAAATGGCGGCTGCATCGCCAACCGCCGGGCAGCTTTGGCGCCGATGCTTTTAAGAAAACATGGCTGCGGTATTTTTCTCTGTGCGCTCCTTTGACGGCATCGCATCTGTTTTTATATATAATTTTTCTTTTCCCCAAAATCCTAGGGACTGGCACCGTATATATAAACAGAAAATCCGAAAGGAGGATTTACAACAAAATGAAATGCAAGAAAATAGTAGCCATGTGCATGACGGTACTGATGCTGGGCAGCTTCGCCGCTGCCGCTCATGCCGAAGCAGAAGAACCCCTACCTCTGGTTGAAGAGATGCTGGAGGAACTGGAGGAAACGGAAGAAGCAACGGAACCGGAACAGCCGGAAAAGGATACGCTTCCCCCGGAAACCACACCTGAGGAACCCTCTCCCGATCAGGATAAGACGGAACCTGCGCAGAATGGCGAAGAAAACACAAGCACAAATAAGAAGGAAGAATACAAAGAAGCCCGACTGGCCCGGCTGGAAGCCAGAAAGCAAAAGATCCAGACTGCGCAGGCCCTGAGAAAGCAGCGCGTGGAAAGCCGGAACGAGAAAATAAAGCTTCTCACAGAGATACGCAAGAGTATCCGCTCTTTGGAGGATAAAGAGCAGAAGGCGGAAATGATCCAGGCGCTCAAGTCCATTCAGAAGTCCTTTAAGGAAATGAATCAGGCGCAGCGGGATGCCATCCGTCAGGAACTGACCCAGCTGCGGGATAAGCTGCTCTCTCTGGGCGCATAAAGTATCTTACCCTTGCCGCCGAAAAGGCGGCATGGAGGCCGGACTTTTACATTCTTTTTCACCCGGCCTCTTCCACGGTGCCAATCGCCGTGGTATCATGTTCCGGGGCAGGCTTTTATATTCTTTTTCACCTGCCCCGGATGTAAGCAGAGACGTATACGGAAACGTTTGAAAGGATCGCCCCCGGGGCATGTTTTTACTGAGTACAAGCGACGATAAAAAGCGCCTGACAAAACGCATACTGGCTGCCCGGGAGGACCCGCAGCAGCGGGAAGAACTGCTCCGGGAGCAGGATTTTTTTATACGCCGCTGCGCCTCCAAGGCAGCCGGAAAAAGCATTGGCCGGGAAGAGGAGGCTTATGCCGAAGCCATGCTGGCCTTTGACGATGCGGTGATGAAATATACGCCTCTCAAGGGTGACTTTTGGGCCTTTGCAGCCCGAAGCATACGCAACCGGGTCATAGACTGCATGCGAAAAGAAAACAGGCAGCGATTCCCTCTCCCTTTCAGCAGCCTGGAAAGGGAAACGGACGGCGGCGAGACCCTTCCCTTTGAAGCAGAAGATCCCCGGCCTGTAGTCAGCGAAGTATCCCTGGAAATAGAAGCACTCTCCGGGGAACTGGCAGCCTTTGGACTTTCCTTCTGGGATCTGCCCAAAGCCTCCCCCAAAACCCGTAAGACCCGCAGCGCCTGTTTGCAGGTCATTCGCTGCCTGTGTAAGACCGGCCCCCTGTGCAGGCAGCTGCTGGAAAAGAAGTGCCTGCCGAGTGGGGAGCTGCTCGCCGCTCTCCACATAAACGACAAACTGCTGGAACGGCACCGGGCATATATCATTGCGGGGGTGCTGATAAGCCGGGGCGGCTACGAAGTACTGCGGGACTATTTGTATGGCAGCGAGGAATAAGCGATGAAAGCTATCGTACTGGAGAAGAAAAACGGACGCTGCGTGGTGCTGCGCCGGGATTGTGTTTTTGAAGAAACCGCCGACAAAGGCTGGTCCGTGGGCCAACAGGTGCATCTGCCGCCGCAGGGGCTGGGATTCATACGGACTGCCGCTGCCTGTCTGGTGCTGCTGTGCGCGCTGGCAGCCGGTGGACTGGCCGTTCTTCTGCGCCCGGCGGGCTATGTGTATGTGGATATAAACCCCAGCCTGCGTCTGGATGTGAACTGTCTGGGGCGGGTGATCCGGGTAGTACCCCTGAACGCGGATGCTCAGGCACTGCTGTCCGGGCAGTCCCCGGATCAAAGCTCTGCCGCCGCCTGTGTGGAGAATATTGTGACCCTGTGCCGGGAACAGGCTTATCTGAATGAAAACAACACGGATATAGAGATCACCCTGGCCCAGGGGGATGCTGCCCTGGCCAAAAGCATAAAAGCCGTTTCCGACACGCTGGAACAGGACGCCTTGGAGGTGAATCTGTATGCCATGGAGGAATCGGACAACCAGGAAGCCTTGAAAAGCCATCTGCCCGCCCGTCGGCTCCGGGCACTGAAGGCCTACAGAGCCTGTTTTGGCGGGGAACTGTCTGAAAATGAAGAGCTGCTTCGGGATGTATCCGTCAAAGAGATCTATGAACGGATCCGGGAATACCGCCGCAGCCAGAAGGAGCTGCCCCCTGCTCCCGAAAACAGCCGTTCCGGAGTCGTACGTCTCTCCCCCAAGCGGCTGGAAACGATCCGGGCGTATACCCGTGTATGCGGAGGCACCGTAAAAGAAAACATGGAATTGCTGGAAGGCCTTTCTTCCAGAGAGATCCGGGCGCTGCTTCGAAAGGAAAAGCCGGCTGCCCGGGAAGAAACCGGCGTCATAGGGGAACTCCCTGCGCCCTGATGCTCCCCTGCAGATCAAATCTGGCCCGCCGCCTCGCAGCGGGCCTTTTATATGCGTACAAATTGCTATATTTCCCGGATACGCTTGCATACCCGCCGGGGGGTTTGTATAATGATGCCATGAAGAAGATTTTATTTATCGGTACCGGAGGCACCGTAGCCTCCAGCAGCACAACGGACGGCCTGGCCCCCTCCATTCAGGCGGAAGAACTGCTCCGGGATCTGCAGGGCCCCGCCAAGGCCTGTGAGATCACCCCCATGCAAGTGCTGAATCTGGACAGCACCGACATGACCCCGGCGGACTGGCTGCTCATTGCCCGGACCATTGAGGTGCATTACGACGCCTATGACGGATTTGTCATTGCCCACGGTACGGATACCATGGCCTATACGGCGGCAGCGCTGAGTTACCTGATCCGCCGCTCTCCCAAGCCCATCGTCCTTACCGGGGCGCAGAAACCCATTCATTCCGACAATACGGATTCCCGGGTCAATTTACAGGATGCTTTTGCCTATGCCTGCGCTCCAGGCAGCTGCGGAGTGGTCATTGTGTTCAACGGGGCGGTGATACTGGGCACCCGGGCGCGGAAAGTGCGCTCCAAGAGCTTTTCCGCCTTTTCCAGCATCAACTTCCCGGAGCTGGCCAGCGTGCGGGAGGGACGGGTGCTGCGCTTTATCGACCTGGGCTACAAAGAACCGCCCGTCTTTTGCCACAAGCTGGAGGAACGGGTCTCTCTGGTCAAACTTATCCCGGGCATGGATGCCGATCTGCTGGCCTATGCACTGGAGCACAACCGGGCTCTGGTGGTGGAAAGCTTTGGCGTAGGGGGAGTGCCCGGCCGGCATTCCCGGTTTTATGAGGTCATCGCCGCCGCCGTGGAGGCGGGCAAGACCGTCGTCATGACCACGCAGGTGCCCAATGAGGGCAGCGATCTGACGGTGTACCGGGTGGGCCATGAGCTGAAAAAGCACCTGCCCATTCTGGAAGCCTATGACATGACCACCGAAGCTGTGGTGGCCAAGCTCATGTGGATATTAGGCCAGACCCGGGAACACGGCCGGATCACCGAGCTTTTCTATAAACCCGTCAGCAAGGATATTCTCTATACGGAAGAAATCTACGGCCCTCAGGCCTGAAAGGAGCCACTCATGATCGATATGAATGCGACCCAAACCGCCCCAGCCATGGAAAAAACGGTAGCTGACTTTAAGGCAAAGCTCCGGCGTATGGACGCTTATAACCACGCGCTGGGCGTGATGCACTACGACAGCGAGACCGCCATGCCCCGCGGCGGCGCACAGGATCTGAGCCGGGCGCTGGAGGTGCTCAGCGAGGAATCCTATAAGATGGGTGTGGAGCCCGCTTTCCGTGCCCTTATGCAGGAGATACTGGACAACCGGGAGCAGGTGGACTATGTGACCCGCCGGGAAGCGGAAGAAGGCATGGAAAACCTGGAGCGCATGGAAAAGATCCCCATGGAGGAGTATGTAGCCTATCAGGTGGCCTGCAATGAAGCGGTGAACGTTTGGAAAACTGCCAAGGAGACCAACGACTTTGCCCTGTTTGCGCCTCACCTGCAGAAGCTGCTGGACTTTAAGCGCCGCTTTGCCGGGTATTGGGATGCTTCCAAAGCCCCCTATGACGTGCTGCTGGATCGGTATGAAAAGGGCGTTACCATGGAGACCCTGGATGCTTTCTTTTCCTCCCTGCGGGAAAAGCTGGTGCCCTTGATAAAGGCCATTGCCCAAAAAGGTCCGGCGGTAGACGATGCCTTTGCCCACCGCAGCTTCCCTGTGCACATGCAGCGGCTTCTTTCCGATTATGCCATGGAAGTCATGACCATAGACCGGAACTGCTGCGGCATCGGCGAAACGGAGCACCCTTTCACCACCAGTTTCTCCAAGCACGATGTGCGCATTACCACCCACTATTATGAAAACGAATTTCTCTCCAGCCTGTATTCCGTGATCCATGAGGGCGGCCATGCCCTGTATGAGCTTCACACCGGGGATGCGCTTATCGGTTCGCCTCTGGCAGGAGGGGCCAGCATGGGGATCCACGAATCCCAGAGCCGCTTTTATGAAAACATCATAGGCCGCAGCGAGCCTTTCATCACCCATATCTATCCTCAGATCCAAAGGTTGAACCCGGAGCAGTTCCAGAATGTATCTGCGCACCAGATGTATCTGGCCGCCAATGTGAGCCAGCCCTCCCTTATACGCACGGAGGCGGACGAGCTTACTTACTGCTTCCACATTATGATCCGGTACGAGCTGGAGAAACGGCTTATAGATGGTTCCCTGCAGGTAGCGGAGCTGCCCGGAGAATGGAACAGGCTGTATAAGAAATACCTGGGCATAGAGGTGCCCAGCGATACCCTGGGGGTGCTGCAGGATTCCCACTGGTCCGGCGGTTCCTTCGGCTACTTCCCCTCCTATGCGCTGGGCAGCGCTTACGGTGCTCAGATTTTGGCCTCCATGGAGAAGGATCTCCCCGTGTGGGAACTGGTGGGACGCGGAGAGCTTGCCCCCATTGTAGACTGGCTTACGGAACGCATCTATCGCTATGGCCGGCTGCTCAAGCCCCGTGAGCTGCTGCAAAACGCCTGCGGCGCCGATTTTGACCCTGCTTATTATGTGGAATACCTGAAAAACAAGTTCACGGAGGTGTATGGTCTGTGAAGAAGTTCGGGCTGCTTGCTTGCGCAGCCCTTTTCCTTTTTTTAACCGGATGTACCGAAGAGCCGACTCCGGAAACACGTGTTACCCCTACCCCCGGCCGGGTGCAGGTAGAGATCACCGCCCTGCCCACGGCTACGCCGGTGCCTACGCCCACGCCCCTGTTCCTCCCACGGGACGATAAGGGGAATCTGGATATCAATCAGGATCTGGAAAACAGTTTGGAACCCACCAGCTTTCCTCTTGCAGCAGACACAGTGATCCTTCTGTATCATACCCATGGGGAAGAAGCCTTCCGGCAGGAAAAAGGCTATACCTATAAGGAAACCGGAGAAGGCACCTATAAAACGCTGGAAACGGATAAATCCATCCTTGCCCTGGGCCGCCTGCTGCAGCAGGAACTGGAGGGAATGGGCTACACGGTTTTGCATGACGAAACGGACTGTGAACCCCCAGATATATACAGCGCCTATTCCCGCTCCCTGCAGGTCATGGAAAAATACCCCCAGGCTACGGTGTTCATAGACCTGCACCGGAATGCTGCCAATGTAAAAGAGAAAAAAGACGATGTGGTGCTGCTGGACGGTAAGCGCTGTGCCAAAATGTTCTTTGTAGTAGGTACGGGCATCGGCACCCGGCCGGGAGAATATGACATTGCCCCGGATTGGCAGCAAAACTATCTGCTGGCCAAATCCATGACGGAGAAACTCCGGGAAGCGGATCCGGAACTATGCGGCGACATACGCCTGAAAGTAGGCCGATACAACCAGCACATGAGCCCTTATTGCATGCTGGTGGAACTGGGACACAATGCCAACACCTTTGCCGATGCAGCCAACACCATTCCCTATCTGGCCCGTGCCATAGGGGAGGTGCTCCCGCTGCTGCCTGCGGAGGATACCCCGTGAACGGCCCGGCGGATATCTTTCCTCTGGAAAAAGAGGGGCTGCGGATACGCCGGATGGAGCCGGAAGATCTGGAACCTATGACTCGACTTCTGGGAGATCCGGCAGTCATGCGATATATGGAGCCACCTTTTGACCGGGCCCGCACCCATGCTTTTTTACAGGAGGCCGGTTTAGGGCCAAAGCCCCTGATCTATGGCGCGGAAAAGAACTGCACCTTTCTGGGATATGTAATCTGTCATCCCTGGGGCCGGGATGCCGTAGAGCTGGGCTGGGTGCTGCTGCCGGAGTATTGGGGCCAGGGATTGGCCGGCCGGCTGACGGATATGCTGCTGGATGGTCTGCGGGGTCGGTATGCCCGGGCGATCATAGAATGTGTCCCGGAAAACGCCGCCAGTCTTCGCGTTGCCCTGCGTCATGGGTTTACATATGAAGGAACAGAGGGAGGCTGCCGGATATACACCCGGGATATATCTCCCTCTCCCCTATTCTGCAGGGATGTTGCCCCTGAATAGAAACAAAATGCCTGCTACGGTGTGGAAACTGCGGCAGGCTTTTTATATGTCGAATGTTTGTTGTGCGGATAGACATGCAGCAGAGGACTCAAAGTGGTATGCTCCGGCAAGGCGAAAGTTGCCGGGAAGCAGAAGCAGGGGCGCACTGCGTGCCCTAAGGCACGCCTGCGGGGGCGTATACGCCCCCGCAGAGTTCCGGCACAGCCGGAACGTGCGCCCCCCGGGATTTTGTATACAAACCCGGCCGCTTTATGCAGCGCAGAACCACATTTTGCGGAAAAAACAGTCGAGAACGGATAAAAGAAAATCTCCCTGAGCGTACTCAGGGAGAAACACAATTTCTGTTGCTGCAGCACCCATGACAGGGAGCTTACATACCGTAGCGCTTCTTGAAGCGATCTACTCGTCCGCCGCTGTCTACCAGCTTCTGTCTGCCGGTGAAGAACGGATGGCACTTGCTGCAGATTTCGACCTTGAGCTCACCCTTGGTGGAGCCGGTAACGAAGGTCTCTCCGCAGGCGCAGCGTACGACTGCTTCGCCATAAGACGGATGGATATCTTTCTTCATGTATTATCACTCCTTTGTCGTGTAATGCATTACCATCAGTCATTATACCACACCGTCCGGGAAATGCAAGGAATATTTTAATTTTTTCCGCAGTTTTTGGTTACTGCCCGTAACGATTCTGGCCGCCGGAAAGCGTAAAGCCCTTTTTCTCATAAATCCGGATCCAGTCTTTGATCTTTGCCACAAACTCTTCGTTGGTAGTGGTCTTTTGCAGCATGGGGATCACCTGCTCCGTCACATCGGAAGCGCCGCCTCCGGCCATGAACCTGCGCAGCATGTATACCCCCTCCAGTTCCTCCCGGGAAAGAAGCAGATCTTCCCGCCGGGTACCGGATTTGTATATATCGATGGCCGGGAAAATGCGCTTCTCGGCAAGCTTCCTGTCCAGATGGATCTCCATGTTCCCGGTACCTTTGAACTCCTCATAGACAATATCATCCATGCGGCTGCCCGTTTCGATAAGGGCCGTGGCAACAACGGTAAGGCTTCCGCCTCCTTCTATATTCCGGGCAGCCCCGAAAAACCTTTTGGGCTTATGGAGGGCTCCCGGATCCATACCGCCGGAAAGCGTCCGCCCCGTAGGCGGAATCACCAGATTATAGGCCCGGGTCAGCCGGGTCAGGCTGTCCAGCAGAATGACCACATCCTTCCCCCGCTCCACCAGACGCATGGCCCGCTCCTGCACCATTTCGGCAATGCGGGTATGATGCTCCGGCAGTTCGTCAAAGGTGGAATAAATGACCTCCCCCTGGATGCTCCTCTGCATATCCGTGACCTCTTCAGGCCGTTCATCAATGAGCAGTACCATCAGATGGGATTCCGGATAGTTTTTTGCAATACCCGCTGCTATCTGCTTGAGCAGGGTGGTTTTGCCCGCCTTGGGCTGCGCCACGATCATGGCCCGCTGCCCCTTGCCGATAGGGGCGATCAGATCGATCAGCCTTACGGCCAGCTCGTTTTTCTCTCCGGGTACTTCCAGTGTATAGCGTTCGTTGGGGAAAACGGGCACCAGATCCTCAAAATTGGGCCGCTTTGCGTTTTCATCCGGAGAAACGCCGTTTACGCTGTCGATATACATCAGGGCATCAAACTTATCGCCTTCCCGATGGGGCCGCGCCCGGCCGCAGACCAGATCCCCGGTGCGCAGAGAAAAGCGGCGTATCTGTGTGATGGAAAGATAAATATCCTTGGGGCTGGAATAATAGTTGCGTACCCGCAAAAAACCGTATCCGTCCGGCAGCACTTCCAGTATTCCCTGCACCTTGGGGCAATCCTCTGTTTCCAGCATCTTGGGCACCGCCGGGTTGCTGGTACCGTATTCGGCATTATAATAAGGAGTTTTATTTTCTCCCTCATTCTCCCACGGATTTACAGAGGTATATCTGAGCCGTTCCTCCGTGCGGAGCGCAGGATTCTGGCTGTTTCGCCGCCCCTGAGCCTCTCCGGGAGCGGCTTCGTAACGGCGGTTCTGATAGCCGCCGGTCCTCTGCCCATTCTGACCCTGCTGCCGATACCCCCCCTGATTGCGTTCATACCGGTTTCTGGTATAGCGGGAGGTTTCCTTGCCGTAAAAACGGCCGTTGGGGGCAGGCGTTTCTGCCTTTGTCTCTTTTTCTTTATCGCTGGAACTGTGTTCTTCCTGGCCGGGATCTGCCTGCTCGTTCTGTTTCTCCCCTGTGGACTCCGGAGTCTTTTCCTTTTCCGGCTCCGAAGTCTGCTGCAGCTCCACAGGTTCCGAAGCATTTTCGCTAAGTTGAGACTTTCTCTTACCGGAAGCCCTGGGACGGCGGGCGAGCATTTCCGGCTTTGCTTCCGGCTGCTCAAAAACGACCGCTTCCGATGCTGCAGGTTTCTGAACCGGAGCAGCGCTATCCTGCCTGCCGCTTTCAGCCGGCGCGGCAGCGGGCTCTGCCGGTTCGGTTGCCGTTTCATCATTTTTGGCGTTTTTACCGGAGGGCTTGCGGCCCCTTTTGGCCGGTTTTGGTGCTTCTTCCTCGCCGGAAAGGATAGCGATCAGCTCTCCCTTGCGCAGTTTGTTGAGATTGGGGATCTCTCTGGCACGGCCCATTGCTCTGAGCTCTGCCAGGCTTTTTTCAGCCAGTTCTTCAGAGAACATCTTTCCTCCATATTAGTGTAATGTATAAACATGAGATATCTATAAAAGAAGTGACCAGGTTTCGTACCTGGAATATCTGTATTGTATGCCACCCGTCGGGACTTTGTCAAGACAATGGTCAAAAACACAGCAAAGATGGCATACTTTTACACATTTTCTTTCGATATGGAGCATAGGCTGATAGCGAAAAGGAGGCTTGCTCCATATGGATATGTCCCATGGGGATCTTGCGCCCCAGCTTTGTCCCCACTGTGTTACGATTGAAGAACGGCACCGCATCCGCATTACCGGGGTGGTGGATGTAGAAAGCTTTCAGGAAGAGGAGGCCGCCATTCGGGTGCAGGATGGCTTGTTATATCTGGCAGGCGAAGGCATGAAGCTCACCCGGCTGGATCCCGACAGCCACACGGCTCTGATCGACGGTACGCTGATCAGTCTGGAATATGCCTGCGAGCGGGAACACCGCCGGGGTCTGTTTGCCCGGCTCAGGGGATGATAGTAGATGTATTCTCCCAGCCCTATGAGCTGCTGGTGATGCTTTACGGCGGCCTGCTGACGGGGCTGGTGTATGAATTGCTGCGTTTTTTCCGCTGTCTGGATCCGGGGCTGACGTGGGGCATGGATGTGCTTTCCTTTGCTTCGGGCGGGTATATCTTTATAAGATCCCTTCTGACGGCCACTTACGGTGTGCCCCGTTGGTACGCACTGGCCGGGTTCGGAGCCGGTATGGGGCTGGCCAGACTGGGCTTTCGGTGGTTGTTTACAGAAATCTGTCAAAAAATCCACAAAAACCAGTACCCTGCCAGGCCGTAATCTGCTATACTGAGGGAGTGAAAAAAAGACAGGCTCCCAAACGGGCATATTTCCGCCCCATACATTTTATGATCCTGCTGGCTGTGGACGCTATCGTTCTGGCCGGCATTATTGTGCCCCAGCGCACCAATATCAACGAGGCTCAGAATCTTCTGGAACAGACCCAGAACCAGCTCAACGCCGTAAAAATAGAGTACGAGCGGCAGCAGGAAAATCTGGACTACATGAAGACTACAGACTATAAGCTCCAGCAGGGCGCCGCCAAATACGGCTGGCACTACGAGGACGACGAGATCATCTATGACGGAGACAACACCAGTCTTACCGGCAACCAGAGTCTGACAGGAGGAACGGCCAGCCCTTCTCCCTCTCCCTCTGTATCGCCTTCCGCATGGCCCTCTGCCTTTCCTTCCGTTATGCCCGGCGGCACTGCGCCCGCCGCATCTTCCATAGCAATAAGCACCCCGGCGCCTTCGGCCCCTGCTGCCCCATGAGCCGGAAAGCCGCCATTATAGATATCGGCAGCAACACCGTTCGCCTTGGCCTGTGCCAGTATAAGCAGGATCAGGAGGGCGGTTATTTTTGCTGCCCGGAAGGAAAGCAGCTGCGCACGGTCCGCCTGGGGCAGGGCCTGATAGAAACAGGCTGCCTGCAGCCCGCCTCCATGGAAAGAGCCATTGCTGCCGTATGCGAATTTTATGCCATGGCTGCGGGCTGTGGCTTCCCGGTCTATGCTTACGCCACCAGCGCCGTGCGGGACGCCGCCAACCGGCATATCTTTCTGGAGCGGCTGGCTGCCGTCTGCCCCGTCACCGTGGAAGTGCTCAGCGGTCATGACGAAGGCCGCCTTGCCTATCTGGGCGCGGGAGGCCGGGGCACGCTGCTGGATATAGGCGGCGGCAGCGCCCAGATCGTGACGGATACTTTCTCCGTAAGCCGTCCCACCGGCTGCGTGCGGGCCAAGGATCTTTGCCCGAATGGTACTCCGGAAGAACTGTGCGCCGCTCTGTTCCCCTGGCTGCAAAAGAACTGGGAGCCTTTTCCTGCGGTACAGGAACCGTTTTATGGGGTGGGCGGCACCATTACCACTCTGGGGGCATTCATGGCCGGACAGACCCGTTTTGACGGGCAGGCGCTGTCTGCTCTGACGCCTGCTTCTCTGCACGCATTGCTGCAAAGGCTGCATGCCTCTCTGAAAGCCGGGAATATCCCGCCCCTGCTGGGAGAGCGGCGGGATGTGATATTGCCGGGCGGATGTATCCTTGCCTATATGATGGGCGGGCTGCATATGGAGCGGCTGCTCCCGCTGGATCGGGATGGACTGGAAGGCTATGCCATGTACCTTGCAGAGCAAGGACGGTTATAAAAGAGGGCATAAAAAGTTTTTTCTGTCATTGACAAATCCTGCCCCCGCGGCTATAATATAAGTGTTGCAGATGTGCCTGTAGCTCAGCTGGATAGAGCGTTAGACTCCGACTCCAAAGGCCTATGGGTATAAAAACTGAATATGTACCCGTAGCTCAGCTGGATAGAGCGTTGGACTCCGACTCCAAAGGCCAGAGGTTCGAATCCTCCCGGGTACGCCACAAAAACCCCCGTAAACAGGACGTTTTCGGGGGTTTTGTTATGCTCGCAAAAGCAATTTCTTTACTACAAAATTGCGGAATTTACTACAATTTGTGTGCGGAAGGAGGTGAGTCATGCTTCACGAAACGCTCTGGAAGCCAAAGGGAAAAAGCCATTTACTACATTTTTACTACAATTTCAGTTGCAACAAAGCACATCCAGTGATAACAATGAGAACGATTTGAAAAAGAAAGGAAAACATATGCGAGAAAATGGAAAGCAAAACGCGAACGTTACTTCTCAAGAAAAGCGTGGTGATGGCATTACCCTAATTGTAGGAAACAACGCAGTCAGTGTAGCTTATGGGGTGGATGATGAAACGTTAGAAAAAACTCCGGGTTGGCTTGAAACATCTGCAATGCCTGGGGAAGAAGGAACTTGTGTTATCTTCGGGCACAGAAACAGAAATCACCTAAAGCTCCTTAAGGATGTAAAGTTGGGAGATACGATAAAGATTAAAAGTCAGGGAATGGAATATTCCTTTATAGTCGAATCAATTAGTATCCTCGAAAACGATGAACAGCTGACAATACCGGCTGCAACAGGGAAGCATTTGCTGATTTCTACTTGTTATCCGTTTTATTATTCTGGATATGCACCGCAGAGCATTGTGGTGTTGGCTGAACAGAGTCAGTGACATACTAAACAAAGCATTCTTGGCACTCTTCCATAAGCACTTTCCAAATACTGTTACTGGAAATGGAAATCGAGGATCACAAGCACGATAGTTTTACTTTGGTGTGCAGACCCATTCTTTCCGTTCTGCGGCAACGAAGAGTTACAAGAAGAATCAAACTCGCTTAGAGATCAAAGAGCTTCCCAAGAGTACAGAGAGCGTGGTTGACTATTTCACAAAGATGTTCGGGGACCGAATCGCGTTCACCGACGGAGCTATCAAGTCCTTGAAAAACTGCACCATCGACACAGCGGAACTGTGGAGAGTGCTATATTGCCTTGCAACTACCATGTGCGATTTGCTGACAGCGGGCATGCCTCAGCCCTACGCCGCGTTCCGTACTGCTACAGGGATAGACTGCGCCCGTGGAGAAGGGCGGATGACGCACAAGGACAAGTCCCTCATGCAACAGTTTGAGATAACCTACAAAGGCGAGCCAATCAACATCGAACCGCACATCAACTTCTGCCGCCAGTCGCAGAGCATCCACTTCGGTTTCTCCACGAATGAACGCAAAATCATTGTTGGACACTGTGGTGAGCATCTGGAGAACTATTCGACCGGAAAGCGGAAGTAAGGCTGTGCAAACCGCATGGTGCGTTTTCCGTGCGTTTTAACACACGTTCGTGCGTTATTCATGCGTTGACGTTATTCGCATTTGCAGAGCCGTATCCATGATGTCCAACGCATAGGCATGCATGAAGGCAGGAGAAATCAACGTATAGGTTGAATGATGGAGCAGTTTTAGCGAGGCGGCGCTTCCTTTTCCACATCCGGAAGCAGACAGCGCGGCTCCTTTCGGTAATTCGCAAGCATATTCTGCAATGCCTGACAATTGCCGGGGTGGTACTCGCCTTCAAACATTTCGATGACCTCGGGCGTGGCATAGGAATGGATCGCGTGGAGCGCATCGGTGCACAGTGGGAAGGTGATGAAGGTGTCAACGGTGGACCCCTTTTTCTTCTCCCGGCCGTATCTTGCCTTTTCCGTCACAGGCTTGTCCGAAAAGAACACGAGGTATTGCCAGTAGGACCCAACCCAGCGGGAGCAAACACCGCAATCGACGACCGCGTCCCATGCATACTCCTTATTTATCTTTCCGAGCACCTTTTCCCGGACACCCTTTCCGTCAACGATGACTGTACGGAAGACGATATTCTTGCCAGCGACCAGTATAACAATGTCAAGTGCCACAAGGACAGTAATGAGTTTAACCAGTGGCCAAGCTTCTTGCCAAGTCATCCCATAGGCTTCAAAACCCAGAATTACACAGACAGCAGCAGAGAAGATCAAGCAAAAAAGAGTACCCCACTTGATATAGTTATCCGAAAACTTCATCATTGCTCTGCCACCCATCCTCCAAACAAACTTGCAGTTAATTGTGCGGGACCGATCAACGTTGCTGAAAAATGTAGCGATAAGAATCGATCTGTGGGAGTTTGGTTTTTATACCCTTCTATCATTGTTTTCAATATATCGATCTTGCTATTGCTCTTCAAAACCGGTTTAGCAAGGCCAAGGGCTTTTCCAATGCCAAAACCGAGCAGGTTAGACGCACCTCCGAGGAACGCTTCTCTCCATATTGCACCGCCATTTATTGCTTCGCCATTGGCCTTTTGCCGCGTGTATTCACCGATCGCTGAAGCGGCCATACCTCCCCCGGTTGCAATCCCCATGCCAACAACGGTTGTAGCCGTAGTTCCAACTGTTGCAACTGCCAATCCTATACCCAGAGTGGCTCCTGATATTGCACCCGTTGCGGCACCAATCCCAATACCTGCCCAAACATTGTCTCCATTGATGGCAGCCGAGACACCGCCAACAATTGCTCCTACAACTGCACCAACGACAATGTTCCAAAAGTCGCCCTCATCATCTGCGCGCACAACTGGATTGTTCCCGCAGTACAGGTACATGTTGTTGCCGAGAATGCCCTGACCGGTGGAGACATACATATCGGCATTTATAAACCTGCCGACCTCCGGGTCATAGTAGCGGGTCTGGAGGTAGTACAGGCCTGTCTCGGGGTCATAGACATAGCCGCGGTAACGGAACGGATTTTGTGCGCCTAATGTGGTTGCCAAGGTGCCGGTGCAGGAGATTTGTTTGCCCCAACTGTCGTAGGAATATTCTACTACCGTATTGTTGTTGCCGTCAATGAGTCGGATGACGTCGTTCTGCCCGTTACGAACGTAGTAGTAATACGTACCGTTGTAGTTCACGGCGACCACATTGCCGTTCGCGTCGTAGCTGAACAGCAGAGTATCCGTGCCCGTCACCTGAGAGATCAGGACAGACCCATGGTAGCGGTACTGCGTCGCCGTGCCGTTGACCGTCTTCTGGGTCCGCAGCCCGTTCTCATCATAGGTGTAGGCGGTTGTGGTCGTGCCGTCCGTCGCGCCCGTCAGCCGCCGCGCCGGTCATGGCGCTGACGGCTTTCGCAACCAGCACGGCTATTTGTCACCAATCCGGACGCTTCTTTTTTGGCGGACGCGGAAGCACGCGCAACCGCATTCCCCATCTAAAATATGGGATGATCCCGCCCAAGATGATCGTTAAAAACTCAATAGCAAGAGTGACGGTGCCAACCATTCGCACCCACGAATCCGATCCCAGCCAACCATACAAAATGAGGAGGATCATGTTAACGGGGCATATCGCCATATTGATGACGAACAGGATGTAATGGTGCTTTTTCGTTTTCCTGCGAAAGGGCAGGAAGAAGAGTTTCTGCCAGAAGGAGAACTTTTCCCGTTTGTACACCTTTCGCATCATCAATGGGCCACAATTGCGCGCGACATCCTCTTGCAGTGTAAACCGGATCGAGCCGTTGGAACCGATCGCGAACCAAATGGGGTAAAGAATGCACACAAGCAGGGTGCCAAGCACTTTTTCTACAATCGTATTCATCAATACATCTCCCAAATACTCAGCCCTGTTTGCCCTAGAACATTTGTCGCTGTAGATTTGAATATAGGTTTTACAAGATATTCTTTATAGGCAAATTTGGTTTGCGAAACATAGTACTTAACCCCTTGTTTAATTGTCTCTTTTGAGCCTGAAATCACCTTTTTCGTCAGGTTTTTATTCAGGGTTTTTAGATTTGCGAACTTCCCCATACCCTTTCCACCGACACGCCCGGATACTGCGCCGATTGCGCCATCGATCAGCATATCTCCCACGTCAAAGTTGTCGAAGCCCTTGTTCCGGATTACCTGATTTGCCGCATTTCCTGCCATCGAGATCGCAGCGTTTCCAACAACCGATACCACAAGTCCAACCCCGGAGGCAGCCAGCGCGCCGCTTGCTGCGCCGGTCAGAGCCGCTGTGCCAACTCCATCTAGCAAGTTTTCTCCTTGAATAGCATTGTTGATCACCTGAGCGGCCACACTGAACACCGCTCCCACAACAGCGCCGACGACGATGTTCCAAAAGCCCCCTTCGTCATCCGCGCGCGTTACTGGATTGTTCCCGCAGTACAGGTACATGTTGTTCCCGAGTACGCTCTGACCGGTGGAAACGTAGATATCGGCGTTAATAAACCTGCCGACCTCCGGGTCATAGTAGCGAGTCTGGAGGTAGTACAGACCTGTCTCCGTATCGTACACGTAGCCCCGATACCGGAACGGATTTTGTACGCCCAATGTGGTTGCCAAGGTGCCGGTTGTGGACAGTGGTTTGCCCCAACTGTCGTAGGTGTATTCTACTACTGTGTTGTTGTTGCCGTCAATGAGCCGGATGACGTCGTTCTGGCCGTTGCGAACGTAGTAGTAATACGTGCCGTTGTAGTTCACGGCGACCGCGTTCCCGTTCGCGTCATAACTGAACAGCAGCTTGTTACTGCCCGTCACCTACGAAATTAGGACAGAGCCATGGTAGCGGTACTGCGTCGCCGTCCCGTTGACCGTCTTCTGGGTTCGGATTCCATTCTCGTCGTAGGAGTAGGCAATAGTGTTCGTGCCGTTAGTTGCACTTGCCAACTGCCGTCCGTTCCACGTCATCGTGTAGCCGCGGTAGGTTGTCGGGTTTCCGCTTGCGTCGTAGCGAATCTCCTCGCCGTCATAAGAGGTCAGCTGATCGGCCCAAGCTTGGTTTTCCGCTTCATATCCATAGGTGATCGTAGCTGTCGGCTCGCCCAGCGTGCCGCCATTAGCAACGTAGGCGTACTCCTGTTTGGTGAGCAGGTTCCCCCGGTCGTCATAGGAGTAGACGATCGATTTGTTCAGGACGCTGCTGTCCTCCCGCGTGAGCTGGTTCAGCGCGTCGTACTGGTAATAGATGTGGGCGGTATCCTGCTGAATGTGCGTGATATTCCGGTTGTTGTCATAGGCATAGAGGAACGGCGCATCCTCATTGTTCTGGTACAGATACAGCAGATCGCTGCGGAGGGTCTCATCCAGCTTGTTCCGATGGTAATTCAGCACCGCTGTGTTCGGCCCGTTTACTACCCGGGCCAGTCGGCCGATCGGATCATAGCTATTGGTGACCGTCACACCGTTTGCCAACGTCGCCGTGGTCGGGCGGTTGTCCTTGTCATAGACATACGTTGTTGCCCATGTCGAGCCGTTCGTCGAGCAGGTGAGTTTGGTGAGGTTGTTGTTGCCGTCGTACTGGTACTGGTACGATGCGAGCACGGTACCGGCGCTGTTCTTCGTTACGCTCTTCATGCACCGGCCCGTGTGGTCGTACTCATAGAAGATGGTAAAGCCGAGCGCCACATCCTGCGCCGAGTACAGGTTGCCCGCGCCGTCGTACACATATTTGTACATGCTCGTGCCGTTGTACTTGACCTCAACCGGCCGGTCGAGGCTGTCATACACATACGAGACGGTCAGGCCATTGGCGTAGGCAGTCTGTGTGAGTAGGCCGGAGGTGTTGTTATAGGTATTTGTGGCAAGGGCGGTGAGGGAGGAGGGGGAGGAACCGGCTTTTGTGCTGATCGTCCTTCCGAAGCCGTCATACGTCAGGCCATAGACCACCGCGCCGTCCACATCGACCTCGGTGAGCCGGTCGTCTGCATAGGTATACTCCACGCCCGAATTGCCAGAGGTGATCGAGCTGACGCGGTTCAGACTGTCGTGCCCGTAGGTTGTAGCATTGCCCTTTGCGTCCGTGATCTGCGTGGCAATGCGCTTGGCCGCGTCGTACTGCGTGAGCACGGTGTCCCCCCGCGCGTCCGTGGCGCTCGTAACAAGACCGGTGGCCGTATCATACTGTGCCGAGGTCTTGAGCGAATAGACGTCCTTACTCAACACCGTTTGCGTTACATTGCCCTGGGCATCGTAGGTGTTCGTGGTCAAAACACCCGTCGGCGACGTGCTTGTAAGCTGGTTGTGCTTGCTGTCATAGGTATAGGTGGTCGTGTTCCCACGCGCGTCCGTTATGCTCGTGAGATTGTCGTTGCTGTCATACCCGAAGCTGTTCTGCTGCCCGATCAGCGAGACCGTGCCGGAAAGGTTGCCGTTGCTGTCATAGCTGTAGCCGGTGGCAAACTGCTCCTTGTGCAGCTGGAGACCATCGACATAGAGGACATTCAGGGAATCGGTGTACTCCACCACGATCTGCATCTGCGCATACGAGCTGGTAGCCGTGACCGTGCCGCTGGCAAACTGCCACTCGTCCGTATCCGCCGCAAAGTTCACATATCCGGAGCAGACAACCGTGCCGCTCGAGTTCAGGAACTGCAGCACCAGACGCTTGATTCCGTAGTCCTTGGTCGTTGTGCTGCCGCTGCTCGTATATATCTGCTGCTTGGTCTGCGGAATATTGTTGGAGGCGATCCATGCGCCGAAGGTGTAGGTATCGCCCGTGCTGCCGCTCAGAAAGGTTTGCTTGATCTTTGCCTTCTGCAGCTTCCCGTTCATCTCGTACACCTTGCTGTCTAGGAAGGACGGGTGCGTGTTCCGCGCAGCGGCATACTTTGCGTTCGCCACATCGACAATCGCGCAGTCGCTGGCATAATTCATGGTGTAGTTGCTCGTGCCGCTCGTGAAATCGCTGTTCATCACCATGTTGTAGCGATTCGGTGCTGCACCCTTCTCTAACTGAATGGAGTCCACATACACCGTTCCGCTACCCGCAGGCACGATAACCGCGACCGTGATCGTGCTCGACGCGGCGGTGAAGGTCAGGCTCTCGCGGTTCCAACCCGTACCGCCTGCCGTAACCGCTGGCGACTGGATTGTGCTGCTGCCATTTGTTACCTTCAGGTAGGCGGTGTTTAGCGTGCCGCTAAAGTACGCCGAAAGCGTATATGTCTGCCCCGACGTCACACTGACGCTCTGCGACAGCGTGCGCGCGGAGGAACCCGCCGTAATCTTGCAGGAATATGCGCCGGTATGCCGCCGGCTGGAATCATTCGTGAGGTTTCCGGAATCGCTCCGTGTCCATGATGAAGGCCAGGTGGATTCCTCAAAACCATGATTTTTCAGCAGATTGACGACCGTCATCTGCATTTTGGACACGGCCTTAAGCTGTGTGACCGTCTGGCTGGCGGTATTGTACGTTGCAAAGACCGCACGCCCCTCAGGGTTGGTCACGGATACCGGCTGGCCGATATTGTCCGTGTGATAGACCGTTCGCCTGCCCTGCGCGTCCGCCACGGTCGTCTTATTGCGGCCGTAGGTAAAGGTTAGATACTGGCCGTTTGTGCTGCCCGCTGCCTCGGCTGCGCGTGTCACGCGGTACGGCGCACCGGCAGTATAGCTGTAGGAGATGCTGTATGCGTCAATGTTCGTCGCTTTTGTCAGGCAGCGGTTACCGTTGTAAGTATAGGAGACCGTTTCCCCATCGGCATAGGTGATACCGGTCAGATTTGTGTCCGAATAGGCATATGACACGTTCAGTCCATTCGGCGCGGTCACCTGCGAGAGCAGATCGTTCGTATATGCGAGTGTCAAAGCCTGCCCTGCGTCGTTGCCTGCGAGTTTTTCCGTGATGGAGGATATACGAAGGTTGGTGATCGTTGTGGTCGTATAGGCGATATTGGTCTCGTTTCCGTTTGCATCTCGGATGGTTGTCAGGCGTCCATTGGCAACAGAGGAATCGCACTCGAAGATCAGCTTATTGTCACCCTTGTCGGTGATGGTTACGGTTGTGCCGCTGATGGTCAGAACGGAATCCTTGTCCAGTTCATTCACATACTGCGTCGTGCTGGTGCCGTCAGCCTTATAATAATGGCGCGTGCCATCGCCATCGATATACTGATAGTAGGTCGCCGTACCGCTCAGGTTGGTCACGGACACTTTTTTGAGCGACTGCGCGTAGTTGAGCCGCCAGCCATACCCGTAGCCGATGTTTGCGGTGCGGTCGTTGGTGTTATACACATGGGACAGCGAGATGGGCAGAACACCGTTGCTGACCGACGCATCGGCATGTGTCATGGTCAGGTTGCCGGAGAACGCATTGACCGATCCCGTACCTGCACGGCCGATGCTCTGGCTATAATATGCCCAGGTATCCTCAAGACCGGTAGAGTTCCGATAGATGACACTGTAGTAGGGTTTCCGGTTGGCATTTGCGGTATATTCGGAGGAAGACAGATCCGAATAGCTTCCGGTGTTGTACAGCGCAACGCCACGATTGCTGGACGGGGTTTCGTACCAATTCTTTACGATCTTGGTGATGTCGAAGGAAGTGTATTGTCCCGGCACGGTCGATACGCCAAAGGAGTCCACCGCGGAATTATGTGCCGGTTTGGTATTCCAGGTGACGGTTGTGTGATTCCATGTACCCGTGATTGCCGACAGATTGATTTCCTTGTTTTCCTTGTTGGTATTGCTGTTATATCGGTTCAGATTCAATGTTGCTTTCAGGATTACATCGCCGCTTGACAATGTGGGCAGGTTGGCATTTGGAATATAGATCAGGGCTTCATGCGACTTGCTGACACGCATGTACTGATAGGATGAATAGTTTCCGTTGCCCGAGCCGCTGTTGACAAAGGTATCCTGAACTGCGCTTGAGAAATTGATGCTGACGTCCGGGTCAATGGAGAGGGGGTACTGGCGATCAGCACTTTGCAGCCATTCGGTATCGGGAATCAGCGTGTAGGTGCAGGTGCCGGTATCCGCGTTAAACTCGGAGAGGTGCGCTTCAATCGCGCTGCTCTGTTCTCCAGCCGCGTCGTACATAATCGCTTGTCCGAGCGTGAACACCGGCTGACCGCTGGCATTGACAAACGCAGTTGCTCCGGCTTCATCCGTCACGGGAGTCACTCCCATCGCTTGGATCTCCACCGAGTAGGCGACAGCGCGTTCGGGAGCGGATGCAAGCGTGATATACTCGCGCAGCGTTTTGCCGGAGAGCACATAGCGCACGTTCAGGCCGGTAGCCGGATCGACATATGCAATTTCGGATTGAAGAGTGGAGGGGAAGCGCAGCTGCATATCGCGCTCTTCATCGGTCAGAGCAGCGACAGCTTCGGCTGATTCCGCAGAGAGAGTTTCAGTGCTTGTAACAATCTGTGCGACTGCATCCGTTATGGCGAGAGTGTCAAATAAACTGAGATCGAAAGCCGCTTCGGTCAGTTCATCTTCAGCCGGGAGCTGTTCTTCGGAAGCGGCAGGTTCAGTCGGGGCCGATTCCGCTTCCGGTGCAGGCGTTGCGGTCGGAGCAGTTTCTGCTTCGGGTTCGATGATCTCCAACTCAAGGGTTGGCTCCTCAGTGCCAGGAAGCTCCGAATCGACTGCCGGATCGGCCGGCTGCGCATCCGTTTCAGATTGTGCGTCAGACGGTTCGCTCGTTTCCGTATCCACCATCTGGTCATTTTCCGGAGTTACTGCGGTTTCCGTCTCCGGTTCGGACTCAATGGACTGATCCGCTTCCGGTGGCAGAATGATCGGCTCAGTCGTGATCATCGGCTCGGGCGTCGGTTCCGGCGTCGGCTCCGGCAACGAGTCCGTTTCTGCACCGACAAAACGCCACGAGAGCGATTGCCCGCCCGTTTCCACCGTCACCAACCGGTTGCTGCTGAACAGCGGCGCAAACGATACAATAAAGTCGCTCGCGGTGTTTCGATAGACCTGCGTGCCATCTTCCAGCGTGACCAGCGTCAACGTATTATCGATGGGTTGCCATGCACCATTCATCAGGTAGTTGACCGGCTCGGCATATACAACGGCCTCGCGTGCGCCATCCTCCCTGAGAAAGACGCGGACGCTTTCCGCTCTTCCGGCCGCATCCTCGCCCACCAGAGGACTATATGGAAGCTCTTGTGACCCTGAAAAGCTATTTGTCTCTGCATACGCTTCGATTGCCCGCTGTTCTTCTATCTCATCTGCGAGCGTCTTGGCCGGCGAGGCGATATAGTACACAAACATCATGACAGCCACAAGGCTCAAACTCAGAATCCGTTTGAATGCTTTCATGTTTCCTCTCCCATGTTCTGTTTTTGTTTCGGTCTCCGGTTTCGATCGTGCGTAGAAATGACTCTTGATGACTTGTGAATATGTTATATCACATCTATACAGTTTTCCATATTTTGCAGATCGTGTTTACAAAGAGTTCATAAAGGAGAGAAAAGTGTCGTTGCGGTGATGTACACAGACAGAAAACAATAATCATGAACAACGAAAACAGAGTGGCAACGATGGCCACTCCGTTCAGAATTGTGGTGGTATTTGGGATGGTGCAATTTGCCAACCAGAAAACATAATGCAAAGCTATTGCAAGTTCTTACACTATGTTCCCGCAAATCACATACTGGCCATCTCGTCGAACTCGTCGTAATCGTAACACTTGACCACTGCGCCATTACCGCCCACGATCGTCGTCACGCTGCCGCGGATATCGTACCGGTAGAAGGCATTTGTATTTGTATTGTTATTACTTTGTCCTTGCCGTCTACTCTTTCCGTCTCTCCGTTAAATAAAGTCGATGGTATAGTCCCCCTCATGCATACGCGGGGCGCACCGCTCATACCGCTCCTGCAGCATCTGCTTGATGTCGTACGGGTGCCGGTAGTCGCGATCCCAGATCGTATCGTTGCAATCCGGCGTCAGCTTCAGCCGCCGCTTGATCAGTTTCAGGTTTTCCTCATACGTCCGATGCAGCCGCTCCTCTATCGCCGCCTCATCCCGATTCTTCAGCAGCAGGTATTCCTCCCCCTCATACTTCTGTTCCTCAAGCGCACGCTCCATTCCCTCATAGTCGTCCCAGCCGCACACGCCCGGCATCGGACGGGAAACGGAATATCCGCTTGCATCTCGCAGCGTCTTATGCCACAGTTCCTCATACATCCGGAAAAAGCAATACTGGTTGAATACGATATGTACCGGCTCTCCCCGCGGTTCATAGTTCTCTACCGTCGGTAGCTTCACCTCACCCTCGGATACCTGTTGATCCCAGTTGTACTGTCTGCACATGATAAACATCCACCACTGCAGTTCCTTCACCGCATCCTGCACGTTGGTGATCCTGTGCAGCATCGGTTCCACCACCTGGCCGAATATCCCCTCCACCGTATACCTTGTCCATTTGGTTAGGTGGAGATCGCCGCAAGAAAAAATATAATGAACCGAACGCGAATCATGACGCCGGTACCGCATTTCATTTGGCGTATCTTGAACTCTCATGACATACGGCAAACTCTCCAATTTTTCGGTCATAAAAGAATCCAAATATGGCACGAAGGTAGGCTGAATGCCGATCAGCATGTCAAATGATCCGTTATATGGCACCAGTCCGAACGACAGCAGCACCTCGTCGCGGATCAGCTTATACCACCGATGATATTTGAAAGTTTGAAACCCCAGCGCCGCCATCCGCTCCCCAAAGATTTCCTGCGCATCTGCATCCAGTCTCTTCGCACCGGTCGGCAGCTTTTGCTTCCGCTCCCGCTCGTCCGCCTCCATCTGCTCTGCCAGCGCCGCGCCCGGCAGCAGCGGCAGCTTGAGATACGTCGCCAGTTCCTTGATCTGCTGCATCGTGTCGGACAGAGCGTCCGTCATCAGCCGCTCCAGCCTTGCACCGCCCGCGTCTTCTACGCCGAAAGCCGCCGCGATCAAGCCCATGTGCTTCGGCGTTTGAGAGCGCCCTTCATCCAGCGATGACATACCGCCAGCCACCGCTTTGCCGCCCCGGTAGAGCACCAATGCCACCGAGTCTTCATTGTGGCAGTAAAAGACCAGCACGTCTTTGCCGGTTTTGAGTGAAAACGTCTCTGCATCCCTGAGAAGGATATGCCAACTATCCCAATTGTGGTCATACAGGCTGACCCGCCCATCCCGTTCGTATCGGTACGGGTTTGCTGCCCGCTGCTCCTGCGTCAACGTCCCCATCATGTGCAGGCTCCCGATCGTCAGTCCCATGTTTCTCCACTCCTTTCTACCCGTTCTGCCGCACGAAATCCGGCGAACAGCTCCGTCTCTTTTTCAAAACCCTTTCTGTCATATCCGTCTCTGTCCTTAAAACATGCGGAACGCCATAGTGTTCCACCATCTGCCGCCTCCGCCCATGGATAGCCCATATCCCGGAGAATATCCGGTTGCATAGCCCGGCACGGCTGCGCCCTGCTTCTCTGGGGGGATGATCCCTATCGGAGGAATGATCGGTATGCTCCTCGGCGCCTTTGCTTCGGCAGGACTATTCTCCCGTGCTGATTCTCGCGCGGGTTCTTGTTCAACTTGCCGAAAGGCATACTCTACAATGCCAGGTTCGGAGCTCCAATATTCTATTATAATATCACCTATTTTTGTGGTCGTAGTGGTAGTTCCGCTTGCAATTAATGTGTCTGCCGGATGTAATGGAGCCCGCACATTGAGCCCTGAATTAACGACAGTCGCCCCGGTATACCAGCGCAGTTGCATGCGTGCCAAAGCTCTGGGTATCATCGGAAATTTGTCATTATGATGCTTTACTTCCCAAATTTCCCCTGTTTTCAGTCTAAGAAGATCTACTCTTCCACGCCTTCCATCTAAGCAAGTCACCACTTTTTCCATCACCATATTTGAGCCTGGCTTTGCAATATCGTTTTGTACAGCTTTATGGGCGTCCCTGTAAACTGCTATACGTATCCACCATGGCAGCAGATGCCAGTCTTTTGGATAAATCGCCTCAGCCTCATGCCCCGTCGGGTCGACCATGTTGACGGGGTTGTTGTTGCAGTAGGCGTAGAGGTGCTGCGTCCACGGGACGGAGGCGGAGCCGGTGTAGCTGTCCTGCGAGAGGAAACGGGCGGTAGACGGGTTGTAGTACCGCGCGTTCATGTAGAGCAGGCCGGAGGCGTCCGCTACGCTCCCCGTGAACGTCACCTCGTTGAAGAACGTGTCCCCCGTGCTGGTCGTCACGCCGAACTCGTCGTAGTCGTAGCTCTTGACGATGGAACCCTCGCCGTCCACGATGTTTGTCACGCTGCCACGGATATCGTACCGGTAGAAGAAGTAGTCGTCCGCATACGGGTCCTGCCCGGTGGCTGCCTGCCCCTCGAACCGCTTGCTCGCCACGATCGTGCCCGACGGGTCGAGGATGTTCTGCGTCTGCAGCACGTACTCGTTCACCGTCGTGAACAGCAGGGCGCTGCCCGAGTAGTAGAAGTGCGTAACGACCTCGTCCTGCACGCGCGTCACGCGCTGCCCTGCGCAATACGTCCTTGCGCCGGTCGGCAGACAGATGCGCCTGCCGACCGGCACAGGGATTCCATTCAAGTTGTTCGTCATGCAGTTGTCAAGGTGCCGTCAGTCAGAAACGTCGTGTTGTCCGCGCCTTCTCAATCTCTCCGCAGGCGTGGTACGCATACGAGCAGATCGGCTTCTTGCTTGCCGTGAGCCGGTTCCGTATCTTGCCTATGGCATATACAGTTCGGCGTATCCAAGCAGCTCCTCGTCATTGAAAAGCAAATTGGCCCCTGGCAAAAAGCCGACATACTCCTGTTCCAGTAGGAGAAAAAAGCAGTCTCGCGTAGCGACCGTTTCCCCCAGTCCCACCAGACGATCAACAGCGCGCTTTCCGCAACCCGTAACGAGAGCACCTCTTCGCTGATGGACTCTTTCGGAATGTACGGAACGCCATCGTCCATATCGTCCATTGCAAATTTCCCTATTGAGATGTTGACGATACAGTCCTTAGAATCAAAAGACCGCACAATCCCAGGCGCCTCAGTCAGTGCACGATGCCCTGCCGCCAAATCCGCTTTGCAAGCGTCCCATGGAATGCTCGTCGGATGCAGCTGCGCTTGTGGAGACCGAGGATCAATCCGATAACGGCATCCATATGCAAAGCCGGAATCTCGATATGATAGCTCGCCCAGGCAATACTTCTCTGTGCCATCCTCTAGGAAAACCAGCTCATGCCCATCCGTTTCAGACTCCTCAAGCGTAATCGAGCACGCAGTCGGATCGTTTGTCCACCTGTCGTCCAGATCATAGCAAAGTCCAAATCCATCCAGCCAGAAAACGATGTCGCACCCGTACCTTTCTCCTGCTGTGATCTGAATGTCTGCAGGATTCGGCTTTCCCTGCCGCGGCGCGCAGGAGAGGGACAAAGCGGCACAGCAGCAGACGAGCGCCAAAAGAAGCTTTTTCATGGAATACCCTCATTTTTGTTGTCGTTGCGATCGTTGTAACGGGCAAATTCCGCATGCGCGGCGCATGGAGCGGCATGTTCGTCTTCCAACGCGTAGCGGCAGCACCCGGCGCCGTCGTTTAAGGGTTGCAGATCTCCACCACCAGCCTGATCTGCTCCCCTTCTATAACAAGCCAACACGGCGTTTCAAAATATCCCCGTTCCATCAGGCCCAGTAAAATATCCCGTTTGACCAGCATATTGGCAATGTTTTCATCAAAACAGCTTATGACGCCTAGCGCCTGCTCCTGCAACGCGCACTGCATCTGCTCTTTCTGTACGTCTTTTTCAATCCAGACCGCATCCGACAATACCATGTCACATTCCGACACATAAATCTGGCCCTCTTGCTCAGAGGCAGAAACCACTCCGCCAATTCTGCGCTCCCAGTCATCGTACAGCGCTATGGGCGTACAAGGCAAAAGATCGGCTTTTATGTCATAGTAGGTATAAAAATCATAGTAGACGCCATAGCGGTTCGGCTTGCTGTAAGTCCTCAACAGTCCAATGCGGTATCGCCTGTCCCCGTGACGCAACCAAACCGGATATCCGTAACCTGCCGGTTCCTGATAATCCAGCAGCGGATGTCCCTGCTCAAGCAATCGGTGTTCATCCTGACAACCATCCAGAAAAACGTCTTCTCCAATTTCTATACTGCATGCCTGCAGGCAAAAAGCCTCTTCATCAAGATCATAGCAAAATCCAAAATCGCCAATCCAGCAAATGATATCACGCCCTACCTCATCACCGGAACAAACAGATACTACAGGCAACGCACCGTTTGCTGTTGGCTCGCGATTGTGCTCTCCCAATTCAGTTGAAGAACATGCGACTGTCATTACAATTGTAACAAGAATGAACAGACATACGATTTTCTTCATGATTGTATCCTCTTTCATTACCCGCTATATCTGGCGTATCCTAAAAATTTTGCATTTTCGTTACCACCGTACATTTGATAATTTTCAACTGGTCTGAATGCTACTCCACCGCCGGATTCTGTTGCGTCTATCATATACCCATCACCAACATACACCGCAACATGGCAGGGACGACCCTCTTGCTTGGTCCAATAAATCAAATCCCCCGGAATCAAATCATCGGTAGTAAAGCTGTTTGTTTCGTAAAATTTCCATTTTTCATTGGCAGCTCCAAACTCTCCCGGATTGTCACGTTTTAAATAATGCACCTGTAAACGAGTGGTATTTGGAAAGCTAATATCCCCACTTGAATGAACCGCTGCTGCTACCAGTTCTGAACAATCCATGGTTCCAGGGGTTCGAACATACCTCTGTTGCGTAGCATCATATGGGGAATAAGGTGTTCCCAAATATTGGGCAGCAGTTTCAATCCATTGTAATGCTACAGTAGACGCCCCGGAACTTTTGGCCACCTGGATTGCTTTTTCACCGTCCGTTACTGCCCCTGCTGTCGGACTGGGAGTTGGGACCACCTGCATTCTTACAGGTGTAGGCTCCGGTTTCTCTGTAGGTTCCGGCTCGGGAGGTTGGTTACTACATCCTGTAGTAGCTGCCGTCACCAATGCAATCAATATAACGACCAGCCAGGAGGAATGCCCCGTCGGATCGACCATGTTGACGGGGTTGTTGTTGCAGTAGGCGTAGAGGTGCTGCGTCCAGGGGTCGAAGGCGGAGCCGGTGTAGGTATCCTGCGAGAGGAAGCGGGCGGTGGCGGGGTTGTAGTACCGCGCGTTCATGTACAGCAGGCCGGAGGCGTCCGCTACGCTGCCGGTGAAAGTAACCTCGTTGAAGAACGTGTCCCCCGTGCTGGTCGTCACGCCGAACTCGTCGTAGTCGTACGACTTGACGACCGCGCCTTCCCCGTCCACGATGTTCGTGACGCTTCCCCGGATATCGTACCGGCAGAAGAAGTAGTCGTCCGCGTACGGCTCCTGCCCGGTGGCCGCCTGCCCCTCGAACCGCTTGCTCGCCACGATCGTGCCCGCCGGGTCGAGGATGTTCTGCGTCTGCAGCACGTACTCGTTCACCGTCGTGAACAGCAGGGCAGAGCCCGTGTAGTAGAAGTGCGTAATGACCTCGTCCTCCACCCGCGTCACACGCTGCCCCTGCGCATTGTACGCATACGTCGCGCTCGTCGACAGCGGGATCACCGCGTTGTTCGAGATGCCCGACGAGATCAGCCGGTTCGCCAGATCGTAGCCATAGTTCGTGGTCGTCGTCACGCCCGTCCCCGTCTGCACCTGCTGCGTCTGGTTCCCCCGCGCATCGTACGTATACGTCGTCACCGCCGTCCCCTGCTGCACCCGCGTCAGCTGGTTCAGGTAGTTGTACGTATACGTCTCCGCCGTCTCCGTCCCCTCCTGCCGCGTCAGCCGGTTCCCCACCGCGTCGTACGTATACGTCGTGGTCGTGCCGTCGTACGCCGCCGAGATCAGGCGGTTGCCCAGGTCGTACTGGTACGTCCGCGTCTTCGTCGTGCTCCCGCTGTACGCCTCCGTCACCGCTTCGGTCAGGATGTTCCCGTTCCCGTCGTACGTCAGGTTCGTCTCCTCGCGTACGGTGCGCGTCTCCCCGTCCACGTCCGTATACGTCAGCTTCACCGGCAGGCCGAAGTCGTTGTAGGTGTATGCCAGTTCGGTTGTCAAGGTGCCGCCCGTCAGGAACGACGTGTTGTCCGTGACCGTCTCGATATCCCCATAGGCGTTATACGCATACGAGCGGATCAGTTTCTTGTTGCTTGTCGGGGAGGTTGTGCTTGCCGAGCCCGCATCCAGATAGATGGCCGACAGCCGCCCATCAGCATCATAAGTATACCACAGGATGTGCAGCTCCGTATTGCCGGGGTTGAGCGAGCCCTGCGCGCTCTCCTTCGCATACGAGATCGCCGTGACCTGCCCCGCGCCGTTGTATCGGTAGTTCACTGCCAGTGCGCCGGCGTCTGCATCCGTCTCCTGCCGATGCTGAGTCACCCGGCCGTACTGGTCGTACGAATAGGCGGTCGTCACGGTCTTTGCGCTCTCGTCGCTGCCGGTGGTCTGCACCGCGCTCTCCAGACGGCTCCCACCATTGCTATAGGTGTAGGAGATGGCGATCTCCGGCGCTTGTGCCGATGCGGAGGCAAAGTACTGCTCGCTCACGACGTTGCCCACCGCATCGTAGGCATACCGCACGACGCTGCCGTCCTCCCGCGTGACGGACGTCACCTGCCCGTGCGCGTCGTACGCATACGACGTGGTCATGCTCTTTGTCGCATCTTCCGGATCTGTCACCACGTCCCGCAGCTTGCGCCCGCTGTTATCAAACACCGTGGTGGTCGTTACGCCGTTTGCGCTGGTCACAGCATTCGCCACCTCGCCGGTTACGCTCTGGTCGTAGGCATAGGCCGTCGTGGCCGTTACGCCAGAGGAGAGCGGCTGGCGCACCTCAGTGAGGCGGGAGAGAGCATCGTAGGTATAGGTGGTGGTGGTACCGCGGCCATCGGTGACGGAGGTGTTGTTACCCAACATATCATAGGCCGCCGAAGTTGTCAAATCAGCTGATGGGACATAACCGGAAAGCCTCTCGCCGTGACTGCCCAGCTTTGTACGGTTTGCTGCGGCAACGGCCGCTGTCAGCGTTCGATTGCCCAGCGCATCGTACTCTGCACGCACGACTCGATTGCCCGTTGCGCCTCCGAGAGTCTCCACCACGGTCTGGTTGCCCATGTAATCGTAGCGGTAGACGACCGTCATGCCTCCGCCAGTTTGCCGGACGGCACGGCCGTTTTGATCATACCATGTGGTGGATGTGCGTTCCTCAGGATCGGTCACGGTCACGCGGCGCACGCCGTAGCTATCGCTGCCCCGATAGGTGTAACTGGTCGTCAGCGCTCCGTTGCCCGAACCAATGCGGGCGGTGCTCACGCGCCCCATATCGTCATACGTATAGGTGGTGACCACGCCCTCCACGTCGCGCGCGGTCAACGCAAGACCCGCCACGGAATAGGTGTACGCTTCGTACGCGCCATTTGCATATGTCTTTTTCGTGAGCAGGCCGCGCCAGTCGTATTCGTATGCTACGGCATCCTCCATTCCGTCTGTCGCCGCTGTAGCGGTGCGGCCATAATCGTCATACGTATAGCGCACGACAGAGAAAGGCGTCTGCCCCGCGCCGTTGGCGCTCGATATGGTGGTCACGCGGCCCTTGGCATCGTAAACATACGACACATATCCGCCGTTGCGGTCGGTCGTGGCGATCAGATAGCCATAGTCGTTGTAGGCGTTCGTGGTCATTTTGCCGGCAGGATCGACAGCTGTCAGCACCTGCCCGGCAGCATTATAAGTATAGGTTGTGGTCTGGTAACTGCTGCCGTTTTTGACCTTGACGGTTTTGGGCTGATTATACTGATAGTTCTGGTAGAGCGTTTCTCCTAAGAGCGTATCCCCCTGCGTGATCGCCATGCGCGTCAGGTCGCGCGTCGTTTCATCGTAGGTGTAGCTCTGCACGATGGGCGTTTCGCTTGCTGCGCCCTCCACGAGGTTGGTGTAGCTGACCGAAGCAAGCAGCAGATCGTCGGTATAGGTGTAATTGATCGGATGACCGTCTGCGTCCTCACTCCGCGTGACCACTCCGGTCGCGGGAACGTAGGTATAGGTGGCAACGGTGTATGCTGCATCATCCCCGATCTTTGTCTTGACGGTGGTGGTAGCTGCGCTGTATGCAAATTCGGCAGCCTCCTGCCCGCCTGGGTACGCTATGCCAACCAGTCGGCCAGCATTATCATACGTCAGTGTATAGACCCGGTTGTCCGGATTCTTGATCGTGGAGAGGCCATTCTCCGAATAGGTGAAGATTTCGGTATACCCGCTATTGCCGGAGAGCGCGTGGGTGGCTGAAATGAGCCGGTCCTGTGCATCGTAGGCATAGGTATAGGTGATACTGGGCTGGTCGCCCTCCGTGCTTGTCCAGGTGAGCGACTCGAGCATATCGATATGCTCGTTGACATACAAGTAATCCGCCTCGTTGGGAAGCACTTCTTCGTAATTTGTGGCTTCCGGTGCTCTGCTTGCCCGCGTGGATGGGCTTGTGCGCTGCACCTTGTAGGTGAGCGTCAGCTTGTCACCAACGCTGTTTGCCACTTCCACGACATTGCCACGCGCATCATACGTAAGCGTTAACGCTGCACCGGCAAGGTTGGTGAAAGATTTCAAACGCATAGTCTGCGCGTCGAAATGGTAGGTGATGTTGTCCTTGCGCGTGATCGTGTATTCGGCTGGTGTATCCGCCGTGGCTTCGATATAGGCAAGCACCATCCGTGTACCGGGCGCGCTTGCATGCGTGCCGTCCTCCTGCAGCGTAAAGCGGTGTAGCGAACCATCGCCATCCTTGAGGATCAAGCCCACTTCTGTTCCGATTGAATCGTATTCGCGCATCAGTACAGTATTGAACGAATAATCCCACCCTACGCCGAGCGCCGTCTTGCTTGTCGTCTGGCTGTTGAACGTACGCCGCATGGCCATAGCAAAAAATGGATCGGCAACCACGAGATCGCTCGTTTGATATACCACATTGCCGTTGGCAACGTTGACATACCCTGCGCCACTATCCGTGCTGAACTGAGCATAGCTCCAGTAATCCTGCAGTCCCAACTGCTTCTCCAACTCATCCTCATCCACAACGGTGCCAACCACCTGATTCGTTGGTTCGCTAACACGCCCGTTCTTTACAGCGGCGACAAGATAATAGAATGTCTTGCCATAGTTCAGGTTGAAGTCCGACCAATTGCAATCGGTCAGTCCGCTGGCGACAAGTGTACTGTTGGAAAGGGTGAAATACGGGGTTTCGCTACGGTAGACGCTATATGTCACACCTTCGGTTTCGGATGGAGCCCAGCGCAGCACAGTCAAGTTGTTTGCGCCTGAAAAGGCGGAAAGGTTGTCTGGTGGGCCAATCAGTGAGACAGTCTGCGCTTCACCCGGCATGGCAGCACGTACCTCCAGCGACCAGCTGCTGAGCACAGGTTTTTCACCGTCTGCATTCGCCTCGAGCGTGGCTCGAAGCACAATTTCCCCTCCTCCGGCTGTGACAGCGTTCCAAGTGCTCTGGTCATCAGCGGCTACGGTAGGAACGGCCTGCCAGGTTGTGCCACCATCCGTTGATAGATGATAGGTGATGCCTGCACCATCCGGGATGCTAGCGTCCACGATCAGACGAGTTGCCTCAGCCTCGCCGGCAAGCAGACGGCGGGTGCTCTGGACAGTGCCGGACTCGCTCGGATTTGACAGCGTTAGACCGCCGCTTTCGAGAACCTCCGTGTTGTTCAGTTCGGTAAATCCACGCGCATCTGTCAAAAATGCAGTCTGAATTAGTTCGCTGGAGCCATAGAAGATATAGCGGATTTCCGCATAGATTTGGTCGATCGTCGGAGATGCTGTGGCGGTGCCCTTTTCCAACGTAGCACGTATACGTACGCTGCTGCCGGTGTTGCTGCCGTACAGATACAGCCGGTTCGCTTTTGTAACGGTTACACCGCCATCCGTGGAAACCGGCGTAATTGTCTGCCATGTATCGCCATCCACCGAAATCTCATATCCTATCGACGAACCAGATGGTACCGTCTGGTTCACGATCAGATCAATATAGGAAATCGTACCGCTTAGCGCAAGTACAGGAGTGATAAGCATGCCGCTTTCGCCCGTCAGTGCTGCAATGCCGTCGGTGACTGCTACACCATCAAGCGTGAAGCCGCTGGTTCCATTCGCTGGCAGAAAGAGGTGCTGCTTTTCGTAAGTTGTATGGCTATAGACTGGTTCACCTGCTTCGTCGAAGGCCATGACATAGAGATAGTGTGTGGAGCCTTCAGCAAACCCTGACGGGAGTGTGAAGGACAAGCCGGGCTCGTCCTCTGTCTGAGTATCTCGTACCACATTATCCACTACAAATTTTGCTCCGCTATATATCGCGGTATCGGAGGAATCGGCCTTTGTATAGGTTGCCGCCCATGTACCGTTCGCAGAGTCAGTCTGAATCGTATGCGTCAGCCCTGCATCGACCTGCCGGCTACCCTCGGCCTTGGTCCAAGTCGCCGTTTGGCTGGCTGTGTTGCCCGCCTGATCCCATGCGGTCAAGGTCAACGTATACGTCTGCTCATTGTCGAGTCCGGTGATGTTCCAGCGTGCAATAATCGCATCCGTTAGCGTTGTCGTGCCGGTTGCAATTGTTGTTTTTTCCGTAGAAGTTCCTGTCCCGAGATGATACTCCAGTTTCCATCCGGAAAAATCATTTGCGTTTGTGGTAATTGTCGCGCGTACCTGCACAATCCCACCCGTGTCCGAGACGACAGTCGGGCCCGTAATTACTGGCGCGATGATGTCGCGCTGATATGGCGTGGAAGAGCACTTTGCTGCACCAATGTTGCCCGCTGCATCCTTGGCTCTGACCCACACGTACTGCGTACCAACAGCTGGCTCGGTGAGCGTATGTGTAAGCGCGTTGGAAGAGGGAAGATCTGAGAAGGATTCGGGTGCCGTAGTCTGTTCTAAGTCCTAATAGCTTCGCCAGAACATTCATAACATCAAAAGAGTCCCAAGGCTCCAATTCAACAATCCCGTCATATTCTCGCTTTATGCGAATTACATCCAATACATCACCTTCAAATACATAGTACTGTTTTGCAAGATCTAAGACTTTCTTCTGTTTGAGCGCCTGAAAGGGAGATGCCAGTGATATTTTTTCAGAGGAAGTCCTTTTTGTTTTCACAGCCCTCTCTTTGAATTGAATTTGTTCACGTTATAAACAAACTTTCGACCCTCAGAAAGCGCATGATGCGACGGCGGGCGAGGTTTGCGCTCCGAAAGGCAGCAGATCCGCTATTCTCTCCTTAGCATGAAGCGTAATACCCGGCTGTCCATACCAGATAAAAAAGTGACGCCTTGCAGACGGAGTACTTACCCTCTTCCTGCTGCCCCTGCACGCTGCCGGAGGGTATCGTCTTCCGGTGCGCTTTGCCTTGAGAAAATTTACTGTTGACAGATTTGTTTGCCTGTGATACTTTGCTAATGGAAGCATTATTTTGAAGAGCGTCTTGGACGTACGCCTCGGGAACAGCATTTGCTGCCTTATCGAGTTCTTCATAGGTGCTTCTTTTTTGCAGTTTTTTCATATGCAGACGAAACCCGTTCCCTTCTATGTCTGATCATTTGATTGCCAGCGAAGGCGTCTTCACTGATTTTTTCACGCAGCAGATTGACAAATTTACCGGGTCATTGCATCCTATCAGAGGAAACACCGCTATCGGTGGGGAGCATTGCTTCCTCTTCTGGGCTTCCTTTGTTGAAGTTCAGGCTGATAGCCGGTGTTTTTTTATGTTCACGTATTTAAGCCTGCCTCTTTGCCCTTCCCTGCTTTTCTGTCCATCATTTCGCATTTTGGGCACGGATTATTCCTGCTTTGCCCGCCGCATTTTAATGCCGCACGTCCATTGCCATTAACGTACAGAAAAAGCGCCGGAAGGAGCGTTATCCTTTCCGGCGCTTATTTGCAGTATCTGCTTTGTTTCAGCTGGCAAACCCTGTAAAGGCCCAGGCAACCAGTGCAAACAGCAGCAGTATTCCGAGAGCTATGGGCAGGAACACCATAAAAGCAGATAAGATCAGGGCTTTCAAATCTCCCTTTTCCATACCGCCTCCCCGATGGATCTCATCGGCAAGGGCTTCCGCTTTCTTCGGGTCATACTTTTTCAGCTTTCGAAACTTTTCAATGAGCATGGGTTACTTTTCCTCTTTCTTGCTGTTCCTGTCAAAAAGATAATTGCCGTTTTCATCGATCTTCTTATCCAGGAAGTGGCAGGCTACAAAATGACCGGGGCTGACCTCCACATAGGGAGGGGGCACTCGCTTACACTTATCGCAGGCCATATAGCAGCGGGTATGGAACTTGCAGCCTTCCGGAGGCCGGATGGGGCTGGGAATGTTGCCCTCCAGAATGATCCGATCCTTGCTGGCGGAATCAGGATCCGTGGTTGGAATGGAGGAAAGCAGCGCCACCGTGTAGGGATGCCGGGGATCCCGGAACACTTCTTCTGCCGTGCCAAGCTCCACCAGGTTGCCCAGGTACATAACGCCGATACGGTCGGAAATGTAGCGGACAACGGACAGGTCGTGGGAGATGAACAGGTAGGTCAGTTTCTCGTTCTCCTTCAGTTCCTCCAGCAGATTGATGATCTGGGACTGGATGGACACGTCCAGAGCGGATACACACTCATCGCAGACGATGAACTTGGGCTTTACGGCCAAAGCACGGGCAATGCAGATACGCTGCCGCTGGCCGCCGGAGAACTGGTGGGGATAGCGATGCAGCATATATCCCTGCAAGCCACATTCTTCCATGATCTGAAGGATGTATTCCTTCATCTTGGGATCCCGGGGCTTGAAGAACTTATGGGTGATAAGGCCTTCGCCAATGATCTGACCCACGGTCATACGGGGGTTCAGAGAGGAATAGGGATCCTGGAAGATGATCTGGATATCCTTGCGCAGCACGCGCATTTCAGAATACTTCAGGCGGCTCAAGTCAATGCCGTTATCCAGCATGGCTTCGTACTCCTGGAACTTGGCATTATCCTTATACTTTGCTTTGAGGGCAGCCACGCTGGCTTCCTCGTCCCGCAGGATGGCGTTCAGCTTATCAAGCTTTTCCTGCAGACCCTTTTTCTTTTCCCGGTAGATCTCTGCCTTGCGCAGTGCCTGGCGGATCTTGGGCTGAGGATTCTTAAAGTTCTTGTCCGCCTCGATCTCCTTGGCAATAGCTTCGTTCAATGAGATCTCGCCGTCCCAATCCCGCATCTGCTCCTTGATCTTGGAGATCTGGATGTTGGTGCGGTACTTCTTCAGCAGGGCCTCTGCTCCTTCCCGGGGATTATCCAGCGCCGCAAAGCCGCCCAGGATCTTGACCACGTTCTGGAAAGCCGTCTGAGCCTCCGCAGCCAGCAGATTCTTGGTCTGATGCTGATAGAAGGTTGCCTTCTCCCCCGCCTTTTCCACTTCCGCAGCGGCAGCAGCGGCCTTGGCCTGCTCCTTCTTATACTTTTCGATCATTTTAGGGGCCTGCGCCAAAGTCTTTGCCACATATTCGGGGGCAAAGTCTTCCAGCGTGCGGCCGTAATACAGGGTGCTGCCGGCAGTCTGATCATACAGCTGAAGGATGGTTCTGCCCAGGGTGGACTTGCCGCAGCCGGATTCGCCTACCAGACCGAAAGTCTCGCCGCTGAAAATATCGATGGTGATATCCTCATTGGCCCGTACATACAGCTGCTCTTTCTGGAACCATTTGGTTTTGGCTACAGGAAAGTACTTTTTAAGATTCGTGATTGACAACAGCTTTTCCGTGTTCTTCACTGCAGCGCACCTCCTTCATGGGATAGAAACAACGAATTTTCTGGCCGGGGAGAACCTCACTGAGCGCAGGTTCTTCCTCCAGACAACGCTGGGTGGCGTACTTGCACCGGGGTGCAAACTTGCAGCCCTTGGGCAGTGCCAACGGATGGGGCACTACGCCGGGAATAGGCTTGAGCTTGGTGCCCACGCTGTCCATACGGGGGATGGAATGCATCAGACCCTCCGTATAGGGGTGGCTGGCCGGGCAATCATGGCTGAAGATCGTCCGTGCAGCCGCCTGCTCCACCACCTGGCCGCAGTACATGACCACCACGTCATCGGCCATCTCATTGATAACGCCCAGGTCATGGGTGATGAAGATGATGGCGGTGCCGTTTTCCCGCTGAAGGTCGTTCATCAGGTGCAGGATCTGTGCCTGAATGGTCACGTCCAGAGCGGTGGTGGGTTCGTCGGCAATGAGGATCTTGGGCTTGCAGGCCAGGGCCATGGCGATCATGACACGCTGGCGCATACCGCCGGAAAGCTGGTGAGGATACTGAAGCAGAACCGCCTCGGGATTGGGGATCTGCACGGCGTAGAGCATCTCCAGCGCTTTCTTCTCCGCTTCCTTCTTATTCAGCTTCTGGTGAATAATGAAGGGCTCGCTGAGCTGCCGCTTGACGGTAAACACCGGGTTCAAGCTGGTCATGGGCTCCTGGAAGATAACGGAGATCTTGTTGCCGCGGATGGAATACATCTCCTGCTGGGAAAGCTTGGTCAGATCCTTGCCTTCGAAGAGGACCTCCCCCTCAGCGATATAGCCATTGCCATCCAACAGCTGGAGGATGCTCATGGCAGATACTGATTTACCGGAACCGGACTCGCCTACGATGCCGATGGTTTTGCCGGATTCCAGAGAATAGGATACGTCATTGACAGCCTTAACAATACCTTTTCTGGTCTTAAAGTAGGTATGAAGGTTTTTTACTTCTAATAAAGCCATATGTATGCCTCCATCCTTTATTTCTCCTGGGAGCTCTTGGGGTCAAGAACATCCCGCAGGGTGTCGCCGATGATGTTGATGCTGATGGTCGCCACAGACAGCGCAATGGCGGGGAACAGCCACTGCCACCAGTAGTTCTGGATGACGATGGAGTTGTTGGCACCGTTGAGCATGTTGCCCCAGGTAGGCTGCGGCTGCTGCACGCCGAAGCCCAGGTAGGAAAGGCTGGACTCGGTAAGCATGCATCCTGCAAAGTCCAGGGTGATGTTCACCAGAATGATGGAAATAACGTTGGGAAGGATGTGCTTGAAAGCGATCCGGTTCTCCTTGACGCCCATGGACTTGGCGGCAATGACAAACTCCTTCTCACGCTCGGCCAACACCTGTGCGCGGATCATACGGGCAAGACCGGTCCAGCTGAGCAGGCCCAGAATAATCATGATGATGAAGATTCTGGTATTCTCGTCTATAGGCATGGTCCGTATGACGTAGGACAGCATCATGGCAAATGGCAGGAAGGGCAAGGCAGAGAATATCTCTGTCACGCGCATGAGCAGCATATCCACCCAGCCGCCGAAGTATCCGGATAGACAGCCCACGATAACGGCGATGATGGTGGAAACCACTACAGCCACCGCGCCGATGGTCATGGTCATTTTGCCGCCGTGGATAATACGGGTGAGGATATCACGGCCGCGGCTGTCGGTGCCCAGGGGGTACCCCTTGAAGCCCACGCTCTCTACCAGCTTATCCTCGCTGTCGACCATGTAGGTCTGCTTGGAGCCGGTGTAGATCAGGCTGCACTTGTCGCCGTCCACGTTGCACTGGCCGCCGTCGTTATGGCCCCAGGCATATACGTTGCCGCTTTCGCCCACGGCTACAAAGTGTCGGGTGCCGGCCTTGATCTCTACCATCTTCTCATTGGCGGTGATGGCAGGAATATCCTTCTCGCCGTATTCAGCGGCGCCGAAGACCACCAGGCTGCCATCGTCCATGACGAAGCAGTAGCAGTTGTTGGTAGCGGCGATATCCAGAACGGTGCGGTCCTTCATGTAGGAACGCAGGTTCTTGATCTGACCGTCCTTATTGGAATAAGCGGTCTGCTTGTTGAAGGTCAGGGTCTGGCCGCCGGTAACGGTGCCGTCTTCCTTCAGCAGGATGGCATAGTAGTTGGAGAAGGCCACCTTCTGCACGCCGGTGTTGTACTTTTCTTTGTTGGCGAACTCAGCAAGGCTCAGCATGCTGTTGTTGTTGCCCCACATATACATCCGGCCGTCATCCATGACCAGAGCGGTGACCTGATAGCCGCAAATCAGCTGCCGGATATGGCTGGGATCGATGGTGCCGTTGATCAGCTCTTCGGGCTCCTGGGTGTAGGGCTCGTTCTCGCTCTTGAGGTAGCCGTACTGGCCGTTGCCGTTAGTGCCCCAGCCCACCACCTTACCATCGGTAGTGACGGCGATGATATGGTCGGAACCGGCGGCGGCAGCCACCACCTTGCCGGGCTGGATCTCTTCGGGATACTTGGAGTAATCCACGCCGGTCAGGTTGTTCTTTACGTTGCCCCAGAGGTAGAATGTGTTATCCTTGCTTACGCCGACGGTAAAGTCGGAAAAGCCGTTGATATCCTTGATCTGATCCTTCAGGCCGTCGGGCACCGTCTTCATATTATTGAGAGGGGGCATGTTGGCCTGGAGAGGATCGGTATAGTTCAGATCCATGGGCATAAAGTAAGGCCCAATGAACACAAACAGGAACATACCAATCAGCACGATCAGAGCGGCTACGGCCAGCTTCCGGCGGAAGAAGGCCTTGGTAGCCATAACGGAGGGGCTTTCGATCTTTTCGATGGCGAACTTTTCGTCATTGGTCAGTTCTTTGCTGGCGCCCCAGAAGGCACGCTTGAGCCAGCGGCCCAGGGTGCTGAACACGCCGTTCTTTTTGGCAGCACTGCTGTTTTTCTTTTCCATAGACTGCCTCCTTTACTTGTTGACGCGCACGCGCGGGTCGACCAGACCGTATACCAGGTCGATAAGCAGGTTGCCGAAAAGGGAAATGGACACGTAGAACATCTGCAAAGCCAGAATGACCTCGTTGTCATTGCCGTTCAGGGCATCAAAATATGTTTTACCGATACCGTTAAGGCCGAAGATATTTTCAATCATTACGGATCCGCCGAATATACCGAGGAACCAGCCGATAATCAGCGTAACGACAGGCAGCAACGCATTTCGCCAGGCATGGGAATAGATAACTACCTTCTCCCGAACGCCCTTGGCGCGGGCAGTACGAATGCAGTCCATGGACAGGGCCTCGATCATGGAGGCGCGGACATAACGGGTCATGCCGCCCAGGGAGCAGAAGGTCATTACGATCAGAGGCAGGGCCAGATGATACATCTTATCCCAGAATTTATCCCACTTGGACCAGTTAAGACTGCCTGCTGTCTGCATACCGGAGACCGGGAACCAGCCCAGCACAACGGCAAATAACCAAATGAATACAATTGCAATGATAAAGGTAGGTAAGCTGTAGCCAATGATCGTGCCCACCTGCACGGCTACATCCCTGCGGCTCCCCCGCTTTACGGCACAGAATATGCCAAGGGGAATGGTTATGCCCAGGGCCAGAATAGTGGCGAAAATGTTAAGGAAAATAGTGTTTTTCATGGGCTCGCCCAGCACTTCGATCACGGGTTTTCCGTATTTGATGGACTGGCCGAGATTCCCCTGAAGCAGGCCGTTGTAGCTCCCGTCATAGAAGGGATACACACCCAGCCAGCGTAAATAGCGTTCGATTTTTGTACCGTCTGTACCGTATCGTCTTTGCCAATATTCAAGACGTTCGTCGTAGTTGAGCTTGCGGTTGGCCTGGATCTCCAGCTTGGCCGCTTCTGCCGCCTTATCGATGGGCAGCATGTTGTAGACCATGTAAATCAGAAATGAGAGAATAAAGAATACGAGAACAATGTATAATATTCTCTTGACTATGTATTTCCCCATAGGCACCCTCCGTTTGATATGCCCGCACGGCAGCAGCGGGCTATGCCGTTATACCCTCTAAAAAAAGCGCCGACCTGCACAGGAAGGGATCCTTATAGACATGCAGATCAGCGCCTGCGCTAAAACCTGTACCGAAAGACCGCTCCTTACGACAGGGGGGGCATATAAAATGCCCCCGCACAGTCGTTTTTGCGCTTAAAGCGATCTTATATTTTCTTCTACAGGAACCGATTAATAGTTCTCGTAGAAGTCGGCCTCGTCCATGATGTAGTAGCTGGAGTAGTTGCTGTACATCTCAGGATCGATGGTCCAGTTCCAGGAGAAGTCATATACGGCGCTGTTGAAGCCGGTAGCAAAGTTGATAGCGTTCAGCTTGGCTACGCCGTTCCAGCCGTAGGATTCCATTTGGGAGAGCTCGCCATATACACCAGTCTGGAAGTCGCAGGAGGTGTAGGTGATGTAAGCGCCGATCTCGGTGGTGGCGTTGGGGTTGGTCTGCCATGCGGTGATCAGCTGGTCGGTAACGTTGTTGGGCTGAGTGCCGTACCAGTTGATGGCCAGGGGCATGTAGTACTCACCGTTGATCTTGAGGGTCTTGTAAGCGCCGTCAACAGATGCAAAGGTGATGTTCTGGGGGGAGAGCTCATAGCCTTCCAGCTTCTTGTAACGAACGGCATCGGTGCCGGCCACATAAGCCTGACCCTTGTCGTTGTAGATCCAGCCGCCCTCGTCGAGCACTGCGTTGGCAGAGTCGGCGCTGTAAGCATACTGGTTCAGGATGATCTCGTCTTCAACGGCCTTGTAGGCGGAGAAGCCGGTGTAGTAAGGACCATGCACAACGGAGCCGTAGCCGCCGGTGAAGGTCTGAGCGAATTCAGGACGGTTGATGGTGTAGATGATAGCCTGACGGACGGAAGTGAAGCTGGTGGGACCCAGGTCGCCGCGGAAGCCGAGCTTGCCGTAACCGGCGCGGTCATAGTGGGTCTCGGCGAACTTGCCGGGGTTTTCTTCCACGATCTTCAGAGCGGCCTTGGTGTCGTCACCACCGGTAACACCGGCAATGATGTCGATCTCGCCCTTGAGGAGCTGGTCGTTCTGGGTCTCGCTGATGATCTTGACGTAGGTGATGGTCTCGATGGAGGCCTTGCCGCGGGCATCGTCACCAGGATAGTTGGGGTTCAGAGTCAGGGTGGCGGTCAGGGAAGAAGCGTCGTAGTTGGACACTACATAGGGGCCGCTGTAGGGGATAGCAGAATCCCACTTGAGGTTCTCGTTAATGACGTCGGCCATGACATAAGCGTCAACGCCGTTCTTGTTCTCCTTCTTGTAGAAGTCATCGGAGAGGCCGCACTCGTTGTTCTCGTTGACAACGATGTCGTTCTCGCCCAGGTACAGAGCCATGGGAGAGGGATCGAAAGCGGCGTAGGTGATTACATAATAGTAATCGGCATAGTCTGCCAGGTAGGTGATGGCGAAGGTGTAGTCATCGATGAGCTGTACGCCCTTGAAGTAAACCTTGTCGCCCTCGCCTTCGTAGGCCTTGAATGCATCGTAGCCCACAACGGTCTGACCCGCATTACCATTGCCGCCGGCGGCCATAGCCACTTTGGTGGAGTTGACCAGCAGGTAAGCCAGGTAGTTCTTAGCGGTGATGGGGGTGCCATCGGAGAACTTCATGTCGTTACGGATCTTGATGGTGTAAGTCAGGGTGCCGTCGTCATTCTTGACGTGCACGGGTTCTTCGGCCAGAGCCTTCATGTTCCAGGTGATGGCGCCGTCCATGCCGGCCTGAGCGGTAGCATAACCGGTGGTCAGGTTCTGGACATCCAGATCGGAGCTGGCGGGAGAGGACTTGCCCCAGGAGGAGTTACGGAAGTTGCCGGACAGATCGGTGGTGCTGCCGAGAATGAAGGAGCTGGTTTCGCCTTCCTTAACGGTTGCGGCCACGATGGCATCTGCGGGACCCCAGTAGGGAGAGGTCACGAAGTTTTCGATCTTAGCGTTGTATACATCGAAGTACTGGTTGGAGTAAAGAGGTACTTCAGCTACCAGGTAGTTCCAGCGCTGGATGTACAGCTTCCACCACTCGTCGTACACGTCGTCAGCGGTCTTATACTTCTCGCTATTTTCGGGTACGGAGCAGTTGTAGACCATAGCCATGGAGAGGAAGTCCTCGCCCAGCTCGTAGGTCTTGCCATCAACTTCAACGGTGGCAATACCGTCTTCGTCCTCTTTCACCATGTCGATGGTGACTTTGGAACCGATCTTGGAGTAGACGGAAGAGAAATCCTTATGGACGATAGCATCGTTCACATCTACTTCTTCGTACTTAACTTCAGCTGCCGGAGCGGGTTCCTCGGTCTTGGTGTCGGTATCCGCAGGAGCTTCGGTCTTGGTCTCAGCTTCGGGCTGCTTCTGATCTTCGGCGGGTTTCTGCTGCTGGCAACCAGCGAGCACGCCAAAGACCATCACAACGGCCAGCATGAGTGCAAAGAGCTTTGCAAATTTGGATTGCATGTTTTTTCCTCCTTGTTTTTTTATATTTTACGGCTCGCGCCGGAAAATATCTCTTTCGGGTGAAGGGAAGGACCGGATATTTTTGTGGAAGAAGTGTATATACAGCCTTTCTATCACTTGATAATGGATTTTACCACAAGACCGATTAAAATGCAACAGAAATGTTGCGCCGTTATGAAAAATACATAGTCTGTGGGCATTTTCCCCCGTAAATAGGCGTATTTTCATCCAAATGGGCTGGATACAAATTCATATTTTTGTTTGTTCCAGACGGAAAATATGGATTTTTTCATGCTTTTTTGTCTTTTATTCTCTTTTGAGGCGACTGTTTTGTGTTTTGTTATATAAGATGCAGTATTTTCTTACCCTACAGATTTCAGATATGGATTTTTTGTGCATAAAGGCTGCAATTATACCCCCGTGGGGCATATTTTTACACATTTGTTTCTTATTATATACACCCCTCCCCTGCCCGGGCTGGACAACCGGCCAGGAACAATTTACAATGAGAAAAAATGGAGGGAGCCACTTATGGGAAAATACATTCTCCCGGCGGAGCTGTGCCGGGGACGGCTGGCCGGGGCAGACCTTGCCTTTGCGGATCTGCGGGGGCGGGATCTTTCCTGGGCGGATCTGGAAGGTGCGGATCTGCACGGGGCCGACCTTACCGGAGCCCGGCTGGACAATGCCTGGCTGCCCCGTGCCAATCTGCAGGGTGCCATACTGCAGAACGTCAGCCTGCAGGGGGCCTGCTGCCGCTGGGCCGACTTTTCCCAGGCGGATGCACGGGGTGCGGACTTTTTCCGGGCGGTGATGGAATATACCCGCACGGACGGCCTGCTGACCGACGGCTCCACCCGCTGGTTCCGGATGCACTGCCCGGAGCAGGGCGCCTTTGTGGCTTATAAAAAATGTGCGGACATGCGGCTGGTGCAGCTGCTTATCCCCGCAGAGGCCCGGCGGGTAGCGGCAACCAGCACCTGGGGCCGGTGCGACAGAGCCAAGGTGCTGACCATAAAGAGCTTTGATTACCGGGAGCGGTTCACGGAAGCTACCTCTTTGCAGACGGACAGCTTTGTATACCGGATGGGGCAATGGGTGAGCGAGCCCCGCTTTGACCCGGATCGCTGGCTGGAATCGGCCCCAGGGATATACTTCTGGCTCACCCGGCAGGAGGCCTATGACTACTGAAAAGGATCCGGATCTGCTTCGGCTGGAAGAACGGCTGGCCGCCGCCCCCGGCTTTGTATATAAGCTGGGAACGGAATACTGGTATCTGGGCCGGTTTATCTGCGCTCCCTGCAGGGAACAGGACGCCACAGACAGCTGGGAAATGTTTGCCCTCTTTGCCGATGCCCCCGGGCAGGAGGGATGGCTGTATTTCCACCGGCTCCGGGGATACAGCGACATGGCCCTGACCCCGCCCCATGACCCGGAGCAGGTGCGTGCCTGCCGGCGGAAGCTGCTGGCAGGACTTTCTCCGGCAGAGAGAAAAAGTCTTTTGCAGCAGCTGGAGAGGCTGTATCGATGTCTGCCCCGGTTCAGCTGATGTTTTGAGCGCTCCCCCTCCCATGGGCGGAGCGTTTTTTATGCCAAAACCGCAAAAGGACCCAGCGCACACGCACTCAGCCCTTCTGCAGGAGACTACTATGAGTATACGATTACACTTTGGCGATGTACTCGTAAGGAAGTGGCACGATGGTACCGGGGGTCTGGATGGCAACGAGCTGCTCCAGCGCCGCCCTGACGATATCCGTCTGCATCTGCACGTTATGGGGTTCCCCCGCATTGGCGCCCATAGGCACCAGAGGGGCTACCGCCCGGGGTGCGCCCGTCTGCCGCACAACGGGAGGCAGGGCTGCGATGATAATGGTGGGAATGCCAACGGCTTCAATTGCTCTCTGCACCAAAACTGCAGAGCGGTGGCAGGTCCCTCACCCGGCGGTGAGGATGACGGCGTCTACATCCTCGCTTTTGAACATTTCAGCAATCTGGGGGCCGGTGATATGCCGGAACTTCTCCTGATTGCCGCCGCCGCCCATGAACCCTGCGTGAACCGGAGCGCAGGCCCGGATAAACCCGGCCCGGGCCAGTTCATGAATACGATCCAGCGGAAACATGCAGTTGATGTCTTTATTTACATCGGAGTTGTCATAGCCCCCGTGGGAGACCATGAGTTCGCTGGTGGGAACGGTATTTTCTATCTTGCGCCAGGTGAAATCCCCCGCCAGATTGAACCGCTCCTGATCCTTTCTGTGTATACCGGCCGCCGAAGCGATGGCAATGGACATATCCTTGAGAGCTTTAGTCACCGGGGCCCACACGGGGGGCGGGGTCACGGGCACGTAGATCTCAGACTGCAATCCTTTGACTATGGTCAGGCCCATCAGAGTTCCTCCTTCATATTTTCGTTCTTTTGGCGCATCCGCTCCTTACGGAGCGCATATTCGCCTTGATTTTGTAGGTAACGCCGGTTGACTTCGGGGCCCAGCTGCTCTATGAAGCTCATGTTCCAGGCCACTTCCTGCCCCACCCGGATCTCATACTCGCTGATAAACATCCGCAGGGGGATCCGCAAAGAGCCAAGACGCCCCTTCAGGTCAATGGCTACGGCGCCGTCATGGACCTCGGTGATCACACCCTCCATGCGGATGATCTTATCGCCATACGCAAGAGGCTTTTCCATCAGTCATATTTCTCCCGGCGCTTTTGGCTCATGGGCAGGGACTGCTCGTTGAGCTCGGTTTCTATCCGCTTTCCGGTGGCAGCCTCCATGGCCTGCAGGTTGGCGGCCTTTACTTCCGGATTCCATTTCTTTTCAGCGGCCTTTACCGGCTCCCCGGCCATGGCGTTCTTGAGCATCTGAATGGCACGCAGTGCATCTTCGGGGCAGAGCGTGTTGCAGGCCAGCACCTCGTTTTCTATACCGGAGGCGGATTTGTTCATATCCACCATGTGGGTCATGTACTTGTTGCCCACCACCAGAGCCCCCTGCACGGCGCAGAAGCTGAGCCCCACCACAGGGATGCCCCGCATGCCGATCTGTTCATGATGGCTGGCAAAATCGATATGGTTGTTGCCGAAGCCTTCGGTAGTTACAAAGGCGCCGTCTACATCCAGCATCTCGCACCACTGGCCTACCCGCCTGGACACATAGAACTTTTCCGCATTGATCTGGGGAGACCCTACAAAGATCACCCCGCACAGATCCAGCTCCTCGTCCTGCAGGGCCGCCAGCACCAGTGGCTCCCGCCAGTAGTGACGGCTCATCTCCTTGGAAGCGGGGCCAATGCAGGTAAGGGCGTGGATGCACCCATCCAGCACCTCCAGCGGGGATACGGCCACGGGCACGTTGCCCAGATCCACATTGGGTTTGGCCCCCAGCACGCCTACCGGCTCCACGGGAAGGATCAGATTGTCATGCATGGCCCCCTGCCCCATGATCTCCTTGACGATGACCACTTTCTTTTTGCCGGGGCGGCGGTACTGCTCAAAGGTTTCTTCGGAAACGACCAGTTCATCGCCGGCCTTTTTCAGGGCTTCCCGGATCTCCTGGGTGATCACGTCCGTAGCGGCATGAGCGGCCATGGGACCGGGACGCTCCATGTTGGTGTGCTCCTTGACGGTGACCTGGGTCTTGATAAAGATCTCTCCCTTATCCGGTGCGCCGGGGCGGCCCCAGACGATATTCTCATCCAGATAGCCTTCACTGGAACCGAACTCGCCGATCTGCACGCCGTTGGCATCGGTACCTGTGACCATCATGATCACCCCGTCCAGCACCCGGGTGACGCCGGAACCCAGCTCGTTCTCCCCTTCTTTGGCGGCGATGGGCTGCACGTCCATAATGGTTTCGGAGTAGGTATGATAGGCATCTGGCGTGATGATATCGATCTTCAGATCGTACACCAGCGCCTGAGAAGCCACGCAGTCCTTCTCTATCCCCTCCCGGATATACAGTACGGTACCTTCCAGCCGGGTCTCCGGGCCCCGCCGGACTTCCGTGACCTTAAAATGCTTCCGTTTCAGGCTGCGCACCAGCCGGGGAGGCTGTTCCGGTGCAGCGGGTACGGCGGCAGCGGTGTTGGAAACGGCGGCGGAAACACCGCTCAGCGGGATCTCGATGTGGATATCCTTTCCCTCCGCAATATCGATGCGCAGCACGCCGCCTGCAGCGGGGAGCGCCGCCGGAGTCTTTTCTTCCTCTGCGGCAGGAGCAGGCTCTGCTTCCGGCAGCTCCTGAACGCCCTCCAGCACCTGCCGGGTCAAAGCAGTGAGGGAATCGCAGGTCTTGGTAAGTCTGGCCCCCAGCACCTGCCGGATGGACAGGCATCCCGTCAGATCCAGCAGATTGGAATCCACCAGATCGTCAAAAATGGCGGGATCCTCCAGGTTGTGGGCCTCGATAACGGTGCCCGCTTCCGTACGGCAGCAAAGCACCGCAGGCTCCTGCTGATGCTCCCGGGCATATTCGGCTGAAATGGACATATCCTGTTCCCTCCTTGGTTAAAAATCTATCTCCTGGCTCACCTGCTTGGAGGTTTTGAGCCGTCTGTACAGGGGATGGCCTATGGCCCGCATGACATGATCCGTCATATGCAGCACCTTCAGCCCCATTTTAGGCCCGGAGGCCATGACCGTATTGGAGCAGTCCGAGCAGTTGCCGATAAGGATATACCGGCAGCCGTCCTTTTTGAACTGCAGGTTATTCTGCACCTGCCCGGGGCAGTTGCCGGGCCGCTCGCACTTTAAGGGCGCACCGGGTTTATTCTCTATGGCCTGTTTGCACCGGCAGACGGAGGCCACCCGGCCGTGCATCTTTTCGGCCAGCTCCCGCATCCGGGCTTCGCTGCCCCCGCAGGCGCATACCAGCAGCCCAACGGGCGCCCCGTGAAGATCCGGAAAGTCTGCCGAAACCAGAATGGCTCCGGTGGTTTTGGCAACGGGTTCCTCCCGGGAAACGGAACGGCCCGTGAAGGCTCCCCCCATCAGGATCTCGCCATAGGGGCATACATCCGTATCGATTCCCCCGGCACGTTCCAGCAGAGCGCCCACCGACACGCCTACAGGCACATCCATAAACACATGCGCGCCGCTGCCTCCGTGCAACTGGCCCCGCACGGTAAGGTTCTTGCTGAAACAGGGCCGCCGGTCCTCAACGGCTTCGGCCACCCGCAGCACGGTTTCCGCATTGAGCACCACAGCGTTGGCAGCGGTGGGCAGCTGGGTGGTGGAAAGCTCTATGCCCAGGCACTCCCGCACCACGGCCCGTTCCTCCCCCATGGGATAGATATCCGGGAGCAGATGCAGGGAAATATTTTTATACTCCTTCAGCAGACCATGCAGCAGACGGATCGCCCGCTCATGCTTGCGTTTAACGGCAATAATAGCCTGGCCGGCCCCGGTGATCTCCATGCAGATGGCTATGCCCCGAAGGGTCTTTTCCCCCTGTTCCTCCAGCTGGCGGATATTATGCTCCAGCCCGGGTTCGCACTCTGCGGCGTTTACCAGCACATAGCCCCCGTGAAGATCGGTATCCAGCTTTACCCCCGTGGGAAACCCTGCGCCCCCCATGCCCACGATGCCTGCATAGCGGATAAGCTCCAGTTTGGTGACCGCTTCCGGCAGGGGAATAGGTGCAAAGGCTTCCGGCTGGATCTCATCGGGGCGGATGCAGATGCGGTCCGGCTCCAACGCCTCTACCGTGCCGTATACGCTTGAAAAGATGTTGGCCCCCAATCCCTGCGGGGCTGCCACCAGAGTCCCCTTTTCTACCCGGTCTCCCGGCTGCACGCAGGGGACGCAGGGAGCACCTACATGCTGTTTGAGCAATAGCTGTATAAGTTCCATGTTACCTCCTGCCGGGCAGAGAAAGTCTCAGTCCACCTTTTCCGTAGTACGGTTGACCATGTAGAGTACAATGCCTACAGCCATCCATACGGCAAAGGCAATGGCAGACTTGCGGCCCATATACACCGGGTTTCCGGGGATCAGCAGCAACACGAACACCGCCGCTGCCAGCAGACTGGCAAACCAGCCCATGGCCGTGCCCCCGGGAATCCGGTAAGGGCGATGGGCATCGGGCATGGTATAGCGCAGCCGCACCAGCGAAAAAGCAGTGATCATCCAGGAAAGCACAAAAGCCGCCGCCGAGAAGCAGGTAAGCGTATCTACCAGCCCTTCTCCCAGGAAGGGACCCGTCAGAGACAACGCCAGACACACCAGCAGACCGTTGACGGCCACATCGTTTTTATTCTGCCGGCTGAAAACCCTGGGGATAAGCCCTTTGCGGCCCATGGCCATGAGCAGGTTGGCGGAAGCGGCAAAAAAGCCGTTCCAGGTGGTAAGAAGCCCGGCAATGGCTCCGATAATGATCATCCAATAAAAGATATTCCCCCACACGCCTCCATAGATATGGCGGAACAGGACGGCGGCTACGGGCTTATCCAGCGCAATAAACTCCTTCCAGGGCATGGCGGCGCCGAAGCAGAACAGCAGCAGCGCATAGAACACGCAGGCCATGGATACGGAAAGCACTACGGTTTTGCCTACCTTTTTCAGGTCGCCCCCGGCTTCCTCCACCCCCTGGGGGATGGTTTCAAAACCGGAAAGGAAGAACGGCGCCGTGGCCAGAATGGCCAGCACCCCGCCGAAGAAATGACGGTGGGAGCTCTCCTGAGAAACCTTTTCGTACAGGGGCTTCAGATTTTCGACCCCGCCGGCGCACAGGGCGGCTGCGGCGGCCACTACGGCGGAGCCTACCAGCAGCAGACAGAGAATCTTCTGCACCCGGGCGGCTGCGGCCAGACCCCGGCGATTAAGCAGATACAGCAGCAGGGAAAATGCCGTGCCGATCAGAATGGTGGAAAGATAGATATCCGTACCGTACAGGGTATATAAGGGCGTGCCGGCAGTAAGCCCCGGGATCAGATATCCAAGCATGGAGGTGATCTGGATGGCCTCCCAGGGGATGATGGCTACGAAGGCCCCAAAGGCCGCCCAGCCGGAAAACAAAGCTACCGTACGGCCGAAGGCCTTATGGGCATACACCATGCCGCCCCCGGCTTCCGGGAACATGGGCACCAGTTCGCAATAGGTCAGGGCAATGGGGATCATCATGATCATGGCCGCCAGATACCCTATGCTGGCAGGCAGAGGCCCGCCGGAACCGATCATCCAGTTGTTGATGGACACTGCCCAGCCTACGCCCACGATGGCACCAAAGCCGATGCAGAAGAAATCCAGTGCGCTGACCTTTTTTACGGTCTTTTCCATCCTCATGCTCCTTTTTGAAAACTTTTGGTTTATCCCAGCAGGAATCCCAGCTTCAGCGGGTCGTCTTTCTGCAGCACCCACTGGTTCAGCCCGGTGATATAGGCGCACCCCGTGATCTGGGGCAGCACGGCGTCAAAGCCCCCCGCTTTGGCGGTACCCACGATCTCCCCTGTGAAGCGGGAGCCGGTGATGCTTTCGTATATGAACTTTTCGTGGAGCCCCAGTTTGCCTTTGGCATACAGGGCCGCCAGTTTGGCACTGGTGCCCGTGCCGCAGGGGGAACGATCTACCTGCGCATCCCCAAAGACCACGCAGTTGCGCATGGAAGCCCCTTCCCCTGCCCGGCGGCTGTAAAACTCCACCAGATCCACGGTGGTAATGGGCAGTTCCGGGTGACGGATCCCTCCGGCGGCATTGACCTTTTTCAGGATCTCCATACCAAGGGCGCTGAGCTTTTCCGCATTGCCCGTTTCGAGGGGGATATTCAAAGCGTCTGCATCCACCAGAGCAAAGAAAGAACCGCCGAAGGAGATATCGCAGCGTATCTCCCGGCCATCGGAAAGAAGGATCTTCTGCCCTTCCCTATACAAAAATGCCGGAACATTCAGAATGGTGACCTCCTGCGCCCGGCCATTTTCCACCCGCACACGGGAGCGGATGAGCCCGGAAGGCGTATCCAGCACCACGGTGGTATAGGGCTCCGTTACGGGCACCAGCCCCGTTTCCACTGCCATGGCGCAGACACCCATGCTGCCGTGGCCGCACATATTCAGATAGCCGCCGCTTTCCATAAAAATAACGCCCATGTCCGCCCGGGGATCCGTAGGCGCCGTCAGCAGGGCGCCGAACATGTCCCTGTGCCCACGGGGCTCCAGCATTATGGCCCGGCGCAGATGATCCCAATGGGTCATAAGATCCTGCTTCTTTTCCATCATGGTGTTCCCCCGGAGCTCGGGGAAACCCTCATACAGAATGCGGGTGGGCTCCCCCATGGTGTGGGAATCGATGGTCTTAAACACATACTCGCACGTTTGCAGCTTGGGCGCAAAGGTCACGGTCTGCCTCCTTTTTCCCTGAACAGGGCCCGGTCAGAAGCCCGGGAATATATATGATCTTATGGGTGTTTTCTCCTTGCTCTTATTATATGAGAGGCAGAACCCCATGTAAAGCGCGGTTCTTTCAGCTTATCCAGTACAAAAACTAATGGGTGCAACAAAAGGATAGTGAACAGAAGGTGTATCGTCCCCGTGGCAGTTATTTACCCGCTGTTGCTGCCGGATAGCAGGAGGGGCACGGTCATGGAGCAATTCAGGGGCTGATACCAGAAGGAACGGAAGCTGCCGGGAAGCGGGGGCGGGGCGCCGGGCGGCGATGACCACGACCACAAA
>ERZ809224.232-NODE-232-length-57504-cov-13.458302_pt1 | contig 57504 bp, 48 predicted proteins | sample MGYA00520513_ERZ809224 | MGnify/ENA primary metagenome ERZ809224 (study PRJEB31576, sample SAMEA3212658) | Homo sapiens | biome: human-gut; feature: human gut; material: fecal | place: Sweden | collected 2012 ... | reverse complement strand
AGCATCTCGTCCACCAGCGTGGTCTTGCCGTGGTCCACGTGGGCGATGATGGCGACATTTCTCAGTTTCTCGTTTCGCATATTGATCTCCTTCACAGTACGGCAAGACCACGCGGGGCCCCGCATAAGCGGGGCGCGCCGGGCGGCGCGTACCAATAGTTTACTGGTTTCTTATATCAGCCAAACCGGAGCCCAGCGCAGCGGGTCCGGTTTGGAGAGGAGCCGAAAGGGAGCGGGTGAGGAATGCCCGCCCCCCGGGCGTTCCGAGCTTAAGCGGACTTTGCGGCGACGAGGTGCAAGGCGGAATTCATTTCCGCCGCGCAAAATCGATCATGGGGTCCCCGCAGGGCGTCAGTCCTGTGGGGCAGTCTTGCCGTGGTCCACGTGGGCGATGATGGCGACATTTCTCAGTTTCTCGTTTCGCACAATAAAACCCTCTATCCTCGAAAAAACTACTTTGTCCTTAAAGCACAATATTACATTATAGCGGTTTTTCGGCTAGAATGCAATGGATAGATAGCAGAATTCGGGAACTTTCCGGCATTTTTTCTTATCTCCCGTTGACAGATGAGCTAAGATTGGTTAAAATGGTACCCGTTAAGGTGTAAACGGGAGGAAGGAGCTGAATAGGCAGAAGCGCGGTAAGTTGCCGTGTCAATCCTGACGAGAAGAAAGCTAAAATTTTGGATAGATGCCTTGGCAGTTCGGCTGGGTAGAACACACACCTTCAAACAATCGAACCGTTCGAACCCCGGAGCCCTTCATAATTGAATATTTTCTGTATATGCCCCCGTACCTCACCGGGATAGAGGGTCCGCCTCCTAATGTGTCAGAGGAGCTAACACCTTGCAATTTTTGGCGGCAGGTTCACAGTTCAAAATTTCATAGTATGCCCTGGTAGCGTAGTGGATAACGCAACCGCCTCCTAAGCGGTAGATCGGAGGTTCGAGTCCTCTCCAGGGTGCCAAAAAGTGCTGAAAACGAGCGGTTTTCAGCACTTTTTATTTTGGATTGCAATTTGGATTTCGGAGTAGTTTTTTCTGCCTGAACGAACAACCTAACCCTGCTTTTTTAGCACAGAGCTTGCTAATCATTAGCAAGAATTTTTCGATTTTTGCTAATCAAAATGCCTCTCCTGCTAATCGGACGGAAAATCGGGCCAAAAATCCTGCTAATTCAACAGGCGGACGATACCAGTTCAACGACGTTATATCCGGTACATAGCCGTTCTCGGTCAGCCGAGGGCGACTATTATCATTTCTACGGAAAGGAGGAGCCATAAATGGCGAAATGCAAAGTGATCGCCGTAGCCAATCAGAAAGGCGGCGTTGGGAAAAGCACCAGCGTCTACAACATAGCCGCAGGACTGGCCATGGACGGCAAAAAGGTTCTGGCGATAGATGTAGACCCCCAAGGCGATCTCACAAAGATGCTGGGCCAGCGCAAACCAATCGAGCTGCGAAACACGCTCAGCACAGTTATGAACGCTGTGGTCTGTGCGGTCCCGCTGGACGAACACCCGGAGATTATGCAGCATTACGAAGGTTTTGATTTTGTCCCAGCAAACCGAACTCTGTCTGCTGTTGAGGTGGGGCTGGTAAATGAGATCAGCCGTGAGACTGTCCTGCGCGCCTATCTCGGTACCGTGAAGCACGACTACGATTATGTATTGCTGGACTGCCGCCCCTCTCTTGGTATGCTGGTCATCAACGCCCTATCTGCCGCGGATTATGTTCTGATTCCGGTGCAGGCAGACTATCTTGCCGCAGAGGACATGACGGAACTGCTTGTTACCATCAAGAACATCAATAGACAGATCAACCCCGATTTGAAAGTCGGGGGTATTTTTATGACCATGACCAATGAGACCAACCTGCGAAAAGAGGTCGTGGCACTGGTCAGGGAAAACTACGGGAAGCACCTTCCTGTTTTTCAATCCATGATCCCCGCAACCGTCCGTCTGGCAGAAGTCAGCACCAAGGACAAAAGCATCTTTCTGCATGATTCCAAAGGCCCTGCGGCAGAGGCTTATCGAAATCTGGTAAAGGAGGTCATGGAAATTGGTGAAAAACAGCGTTGCCGGCAAACTGACCTCGCTCGATGATCTCTTCACCACCCAGTCGGAGCGAGACGAAGCCAAGCGAGAATCTGTAAAAGACATTCCCTTATCCGAAATCCGAGATTTCCCAAATCACCCATTTAAGGTCCGGGACGACGAAGCCATGATGGAGTTGGCAGACAGTATCCGCCAGCACGGCGTTCTGGTTCCGGCTCTTGTTCGCCCCAAAGCTGATGGCGGGTATGAAATGGTGGCAGGTCACCGCCGCAAACACGCAAGCGAATTGGCCAACTGCGAAACTCTCTCCTGTATCGTCCGTAACCTGTCCGACGACGAAGCCACTATTATTATGGTGGACAGTAACCTTCAGCGGGAAACGGTGCTGCCGTCCGAGAAAGCCTTTGCCTATAAGATGAAACTGGAAGCCATGAAACGGCAAGGGCAGCGAACGGATTTAACTTCATCGCCAGTGGCGACGAAGTTGGATACCGCAACTGTCCTCGGTAGACAAAGCGGAGAAAGCCGAGATCAGGTGTTTCGCTTTATCCGCCTCACCAACCTCATTCCCGAAATTCTTGAGCTGATTGATGCCAATAAAATCGCACTCCGCCCTGCGGTGGAGTTGTCTTACCTCACTGAAGAAGAACAGAGATCTTTGCTTGATACTATGGAATGTGAGGACTGCACTCCATCCCATGCGCAGGCCATCAAGATGCGGAAGTTCTCGCAGGAAGGCAGACTGACCGACGATGTGATCCTATCCATCATGGAAGAAGAGAAGCCGAACCAGCGAGAGCAGTTCAGGATGCCAAAAGACCGCATCGCAAAGTATTTTCCTGAGGGGACGCCCGCACAGAAAATAGAGGACACTATCGTAAAAGCCCTGGAGCTGTACCGCAAACGACAGCGGGACATGGAACGATAATTCGGGGTCCCCGCAAAGCCGGCGGCTTTGTGGGGAAAGGAGCCGCAGCGGAATGAGCGAACTTTTATCGCTTGCGAAAAAATGAGCGATATGAAGCTTGCGGTGACGCGCCGCCAAGGGAGGAGTGTCGAAATTCCCGGGACAAGCAGCAGCTTGCTCCCCCCCTCTCACACTCTCCCCCTTGAATACCAGCTGTACCTGCTGAAAAGAAGGAAGTTCTTTTCTTACGGTAAATCCAACGAAGGAGGTGGTATCGTTGTAGCAACTCTGAACTTAACGAAACACAGGGCGGCGTTTGGCTCCATAGCACGATGCTATGGAGTTTTTTCATGCCCAAATTCTGAAGGAGGAATGTTATGGCTCAGAACACCAAACAGTCCAAGGGGTCCCCCCACAAATCAGTCATCATCGTACTCATCATCCTGCTGTTGCTGTGCGTAGGCGTCGCAGCCTTCATGCTGCATCAGCCTGCGCCCGACCCTGATCCGATCCCCTCCGCGTCCAACGGCATCGTCTATGACGAAAATGCTTTGGCAGGCGGCTGGGAAAGCTTGTCCCCGGAGGAGATCACCAACTCCCTTAACGAAAAGGTGGAGGAGGGGTATATCAACATCTCCATGAACACCTCCCCTGTGTTTGCGGACGGCAAAGCGCAGGGCAACCTCATGATCGTCAATGAGACGGTCAACCGCTATCCCCAGCGAGTGGTCATTACCCTCGCTGACACCGGCGAGATCATCTATGCCTCGGGGGCTATTCCCGTAGGCAGTAAGATCGAAGCCGACACTCTGGATGTGGCGCTGCACGCTGGTACCTACCCGTGCATTGCCATGTTCCACTCTCTGGACCCCGACACCGGAGCCATTCTCGGTTCCGCTGGGGCAAATATCAACATCACCATTCTGAACTAACAAAGGAGTATCAATTATGAAGAAGAATATGAACCGTTTCCTGGCCCTCGCTCTGGCCCTCTGCCTGTGCGTTTCCATGATGTCCTTCGCCTCCGCTTCCAACGTTGCTGACACCGCCGGTGGCTCCGCCTCCTCCAGCGTCACCCTGTCCACCACCGAGGACGGCACTCTGGACGGCGCTCCCGCTGCCACCGCCATGTCCGTCACCGTTCCCACCGTTCTGCCTATTGCTGTGGGCACCGATGGCGCCGTGACCACCGCCACCAACGTGAAGATCACCAACAACAGCTACGGCGCCGTTAAGGTGTCCTCCGTCACCATCAATGCCCAGGGCGGCTGGAAGCTGGCTGACTTCAACACCAACATGGCCAAGGAAAAGGTGGACAGCAACCAGATCGGCTTCGCTCTGGCCATTGGCGGCGGCGCTCAGAAGGCCACCAATGACAGCGCCACCGACACCCAGAAGCTGCTGGCCGAGGCCATTACCGGCTGCTATATGACCGGCGTGGGCGACACCACCGGCAACTCCGTTTCCATCGTCTATGACGCCGTTGTCTCTCCCGTCTCCAACGCTGTCACCAACACCGGCATCGCTAACGTGGTGTTCATCATCGACTGGGACATCTAATCCGATACACTCCAACCAAGGGGCGGGCCGTCTGGCCCGCCCTTTCTGATTTCAACATTAGGAGGAACTCAATGAGGAATCTGAAACAAATGGCTGCTCTGCTGCTGGCTCTGTCCCTCTGTTTGGGGTTGGCTATCTCTGCCAGCGCCGCCACCTTGAAAGCCACAGACTTCACCGACTTCGATACGGAGGCATGGTACGCCGAAGCGGTCTCTTCTGCCGTGGATGACGGGCTGCTGATCGGCAACAGCAACGGCAAGCTGAACCCTATGGGCAAGTTGACCCGCGCTGAAATGGCCACCGTTCTCAACCGTGCTTTCGGAGCCTACGGCAAGGGCGATGTGTCCCACTTCACAGACCTGTCCACTGATGTGTGGTATTACCCCCAGATCCAGATGGCCTACCACATGGAGACCTATGTTGGCTGCGGCGATAACATCATGGCTCCCCTCCGGCCCATCACCCGACAGGAGGTCATGGCCGCTCTGTGCCGAGCCCTGCAGCTGGACACCGGCGCCTATGCCGACAACGATCTGTCTGCCTACGAGGATGTCGATGAGATCGACCATTGGGCTGTATCCATCGTAAAGGCTATGGTGGCCTGCGGCTACGTCCGAGGTGATGGCAAGAATCTGAATCCGGACGACCACATTACTCGCGCTGAGTTCGCCCAGATGATGGCCAACATCATTGGCGAGTATATTACCGAGTCCGGCACCTATACCGGCGACAGAGTAGGTAATCTTCTCGTCCGAGCAGAGGATGTTGCCCTCCATGATATGACCATCGACGGAGACCTTATCCTTGGCTGCGGTGTGGCGGACGGCAAGGTTACCCTGTCTAATGTCACCGTCACAGGCCGTGTGGTGGTCTGGGGCGGCGGCACCGAAGCCGTGTATATGAACGATGGAACCGACGTGACCGCTCTGGTGGTCTGCCGCGTGGATGATGCTGTGAAGGTCATCTTCGACCGAGACAGCACACTGGCGGTCTACGAGAAAATCAGGGTCCGCATCACCGACCGGGCAGACGCCTTTGAGGATACTGAGGTCATCTTCTACGACATCTCGGATATCCTGGATGCTCAGGACAAGGTGAATGATTTTGTAGATAAGAACACCATTCAAATCACCATGCCCGCAGATCTGTTTGCCACGGTGGACAGCGACGAGGTCTCTGCCAGCTTGACCAACGGGAGCGACACCGATACCTATACCGTGGAGCTGCGGCGTGTTGATAACGGTGATTTGCTGACCGATCCGCTGACCCTTGCTCCCGGCGAAACCATTTCGGCATTCAAGCTGACGGAGCTGCTCCCCTACGGCAATTACCCCTGTACCGCAATCATCTATGCGGAACGCGACGGTCAGCTCATCGGAACGGTGGAGTTGTCCGTGACACTCCATGTAGCCTATCTTTGGGAGGTGTGATCATGAAACGAAAAATTCTTGCGCTGATCCTGGGCCTGACGCTGGCCCTGTCTCTGGCACTCTGCGCCTCTGCCGCTGAGTACAGCACCGTTGTCACCCTGACGGTGGTGAACAAAGAGCGGCCTATCAGTGTTACCGTTCCTGCCGCGTTGCCCGTATCCGTGGTGGACGGCTATGTGGTGACGGCAACCAATGCTGCCATCAAAAACAACGCAGATACCGGCGCGGTTCAGGTGACTAAGGTCGTGGTAAACAGCGGCGCTCTGACGGTGGGCGACTATGCCGCTTTCGCCAATGCGCAGAACAGCATTGCTCTGGAGCTGAACGGCTGCGGCACACTGGCTGCCGGTGAGCTGGCCATTAACAGCGAAGCTTTTCCCGTTATTGAGGCTGGCAGCAGCATGCCGATCCAGTACAATGCCAAGGTAAATGTGACCGGGCAGGTGACCGATATGGCCGCCGCCACCGTTGTGTTTACCATCGCGGCAGCAGAGGAGGGCGTTGAATGAGGAATATGAGACGACTCTTGGCACTGCTGTTGGCTTTATGCATGACAGCCGCCGTTCCCGGTGTGGCCTTTGCCGGAGACTGGGGCGCTATTCTGAGCAATAGCGCTGACGCCTGGAATGCCACCTACTACTGTGAAGGCTGTGGCCTTCCACTGAGCATCCGCGCCGGTGTTGAACCTACCACTACTCAGCACTGCAGAATTTGGCACTGCGCCAACACTTCTTGTGATGAGTATTACGCAAATCCCGCTGATGGATCGGCAGAGTTCCTGACGATCAACGGCAGACATCAGTTTGACGCTACCGGCACCTGTTTCTGCGGCTATTACGACAGCAGTCAGGCGACCTGTTCTCACACAAGCTGTGATGATTCCTACACCTACTACAACGGGACCTACCACCGCTATGTTCAGACCTGTTTGTCCTGTGGTACCACGATATCCTCGACGCTCCAGAGCCACAGCACTACCTCTGACTGCGTCTACGAGGACGCCAGTACCCACAGTCACGAGACTACCTGTACTCTGTGCGATACCTTGATCTCTTCCGCTTCGGAAGAGCACAGCTGGAACAGCACTTATGCTCAGCACAACGACAAGCAGCACAAGATTACCCACAAATGCGGAGGGTGCCTCTATTCCTCGGTGAGCTACGGTAATCACTCGGATGGCGACAGCGACGGAAAGTGTGATTCCTGCGGATACAAAATGTCCACTACCCTGACCTGGAATCTGGGTACGGGCAATACTACGATAACCACCCAGAATTACAACACTAACCTTGTACTGCCTTCGAACCCGACCAGAGCCGGATATACCTTCATGGGGTGGTTCACTGCTGCCAGCGGCGGCACGCAGGTGACGGGCAGCACTGTATTTACCACTTCTTCCGCTACCACCTACTATGCACAGTGGGAACTGATCTCGGTGTTTTCTGTCTCCGTACCCGCAACGCTGCCTCTGGCGATGGATGAGCACGGCGAGGTCTATACCGCCGATGTGTCCATCAAAAACAATTCCACCGCTGCTGTGAAAGTGACCGGCATCACTGTGACCGCCCAGAATGGGTGGGTGCTGGTGCCCTATTCCACCAACATGGCAAAAGCAAAAGTAGATGCTAAGCAGGTGGGGTTTTCTCTGAACGGTATTGGTACTACGACAACAGGCAGTAGTCAGGTCCTTACTCTGAGCGGCAGCTGGACCATCGCAAAAGGCGGCAGTCTGGCGTTGGACTATGACGCCGTTATCTCTGCAGTTTCCGAAGCCGTAACCAACGAAGCGATCCTGGTCGTCGTGTTTGTACTGGACTGGGCATAATCGTTCTTCCGTGGTTCGCCCCTCGGCGAGCCACATACATAATTTGATTTGCACATTTGCAAGTGTTCCTTTCATTCCATATGATGATGGCGAAAGGAGTGGCTGCAAATGTTCAACCGAAAGAAAAAGGTTTGTCTGGAAGTTACCGGCACAGAATTTCAACTGCTCTGCAAGTGTCTGATGGATTGGAGAAACAAGTTGCTTGCGGCGGGGCGCTTTACTGACCCCATCGACGAAATGTTGGCCAAACTAATGCGATGCTGAACAAACCTCTACATACACCGGCTGTGTCCTTGTGATGCAGTCGGTGTTTGCATAAGCAGGAGGCGAAAGAAAGATGAAACTGGAGATCAGGCCCATGACGAGGGCAGAACAGAAATACAGCTATATACAGAGTCAGCAGATCGCAGGCCAAACTGGGTGTATCGGACATCTTCGCGCGGATATGGATACGGACGGCAACGGATTCTTTTCCTCATGGGACGACCACCGAGGTGACCTGAAAACACAGGAGTTTAAAGACGAGTTTGATGCAGTCATCAACGCCCTGCGCTTTGATGAGCAGTACGGAGGCATCCTGAAAAATCGCAGTTCGCTGGCAGTATACTGTAATCGGCACCCGGAAAGCGTAATTGCCGGTGATTATCGTTCCTTTGGCTTCCGGGCAGATACGGATCAATATTCCTATATGCTGCGGGTCAATCCCCACAAGGGTGAGTATAACCTTTACTGCTACTGTTATCGCCGGGATCGGTTGGATGATCACATGAAGCGCGCCGAGAAAGGTATCCGCTTCATCACCCCGGATTACAAGGAAAAGTTCCGCATCCCGGACGGCGACAAGATACGCATTACCACAAAGAGCGGCGAAACCCGTGAGCGTATTGCCCGGTATATCGACGATTATCACATGGAACTCAGCGGCGGTTACAGCAACTCTCTCTACCATATCTGCGAGTTCGCAGAGCAGTTGGAAGAACACAAATGCCAGGGTGTTATCCCTCTGCGTTCCTCTTTGCCCGAGCAGTGCTACGGCACGTTGCTGGACACCGGGAAGATCGTCATATACAAACGCGGCGAAACCGGCTACTATAAGACGGATATTCCCTATACTACCAAAGAGGAAGCCCGCGCCCTTGTGGATGAACATAATGCGCGCGGCGGTGTGAGCAAAGCACAGGAGGCAGCTATGGCTGCAGGATCCATGTTTGGCTTCGACGTGCCTGCCGCAGATCCTGCCAACTATGATGAAAACGGTCAGCCTATTAAGCCCAAGAGTAAAAACCGGGATTACGAAAGATAGGAGGAGTTCCCATGCCGAGCAAATATCAAATCATCACCGAGCTGGCGGCATCCACGGCGCGGGACATTGCCTCCAGCGCCGGAAAGTATATGGCCTTCCTCACCACCGCCGCCAACAACTTCAAGTACAGTTTCCGGAATCAACTTCTCATTTATGCACAGAAGCCGGACGCCACCGCCTGCGCCGAGATCGACTTCTGGAATAAGCATGGACGCTATGTAAACAAGGGCACCCGTGGCATCGCTCTGTTGGTGGACACTACGGAGAAATATAAACTGCGCCATGTATTTGATATGTCGGACACCAACAGCCGCACGGGGCGCACCGTGCCGGTCTGGAGTATGCAGCCGCAGTACATGGAGTCCGTCATCGACACGCTGGAGAACAGCTTTGGTGTCATTGAGGACAAAAGTAGCCTTGCCGCTGCTCTGATTGAGGCCGCTTCTCTGGTAGTGGAGGACAACTTCACCGACTATCACAATGACCTGCTTTCCGTGAAAACCGGAAGTCTGCTGGAGGAACTGGACGAACTGAACACCGAGGTCTGGTTGAAGAACACGCTGAAAAATAGTGTGGCCTATATGATGCTGACCCGCTGCAGCTACCGTGGCACCGATTATTTCACCGCAGAGGACTTTGCGCGGGTCTATGACTTCGATACCCCGGAAACCCTCTCCGTCCTGGGTACTGCCACCAGCGATATTGCGGAGATGGCCCTGCGAGAGATCGCCACCACAGTTCTCTCCCTGCAAAAACAGGAGTACCGGCAAAATCGCACATTTGCAGGCGATGGCCGGGGTCAGTATGATATAGCTGAAAGAAAAAATGATGAAAGGAGTACAGACCATGGCAGTGACATACAGAACCGAGGGCGACTATCAGCTGCCCAATCTGACCGTACCGGAGGTTCCGACGGTCGGGAAATATGGGATGCTGCGGCACAGCTACCTCCGCAACCACAGGAACGGGATCTACACCGGGATGCTGCTGTCCGGGAAGCTGAACAGCCATCTGGAGGAGATCGACCGGCAGGCCAGCGAGATGCTGGAGAACTTGACTACGCAGATGGCGCAGCGCCAGGGCGTGACGGAGAGCCTGAAAGCCTCGGATCAGATGAAGTGGGTGGGACTGATGAACAGCATCCGAGCCTCAGCGGAGGAAATGGTGCTGACGGAGCTGGTGTATTGCTGACAGAGGATGATGAAGGCAGTTCATGGCCGTCCTCTCTTGCCGAGTGGCAGGAGGTCGGGCCGACCGGCTTGCAGATCAAGCACCACAACTTCAACGAGCGCACTGACATCGACTACTTCCATGAAGATGCAGAGAAGAACGAGCTTCTGCGTATCAGCGATGCCCTGAAAAATCATAGAGTTGAGATCGCCGCATTTTTTGCCGCCCATGAGGATCGCAAAGAACGCGGCGATTTTATTAAGTCTTTCTTTGACAACACTTATGTGGAGAAGATACTGGCGGACGGTCAGCGTGTCGGCTACCGTGCCTGGGACGATGTTCTGTGCCTCTGGCGCGGCTCTTACCCCTCCCGGGAAAAGGAAGTGTTTATTCGTTGGGATTGGGTCGCAAGTACCATCTACGGCATGATGCTTCTGGATCAGTGGCTGAACCCGGACGAAAAGCCTCTGCCAACAGTGGAAGAACAGCTATCCCTCATGGAAATGGCCGAGCAGGAAAAAGGCTCGGCCTTTGTGCTGCCACAGGAAGCCATTGACTATGTGCTTTGCGGCGGCAGCGGAATTTCTCACGGCAAATTTCGCATTCTGGATCAGTTCCAGAAGAAAGAGGGCGCACAGGAAAACATCAAGTTCCTGAAAAGCGAATACGGCTGGGGCGGTCGCTCCGATGCCATCCCCGGCAGCGGCTATTGGGAACAGCACGACACCAAAGGCATCAGCATTTCCCGCACGGTTTCATTTTCAGATAAACAAGACACATTTCTGCTGAAATGGCCTGCGGTGGAAAAGCGCATCGGCGAGTTGATCGCTGCAGACCGCTATCTGAACCGGGCTGAAAAAGAATACTACCCCGAGTATCAGCGCCTACGTGATATTCGGAACGCCCGCGGGAAAATCAGCGAGGAGTTCCGTTCCATCATCAGCGACTACAAGGATTTTGTGCAGCAAACCGGCGACCCGGACAGACTTCTGGACAGATGGTATCTCGTTTCCTGTGCCACCGCCTTTTCCATTGGCGACAAAAAGATGCATGCCCGTGTTTCCGAGGGAGATTTTATTCTCCCTATGATGAGGGATGCCATGCAGACCATCATCGGCGAGCAAACCCATCTGACCGAGCGCTGTGAGGCCATGCTGGAGGCACTTAACGGGCCGCTTGCGGCTCCGTTGGAACCTACCGAGGCAGAGCTGAACCCGCCGCCACCGCCGAAAAAAGAGTATGTCATAACCCTGGGTACCACGGTATTTCTTGGTGCGCAGGAATATGAAGTGCTGGCCTATGACGATAAGGAAGTCCGCCTCTATGACCTTGAATTCCCTCTGTTTAACAAGGAGATGTCCCGTGAGGAGTTTGAGCAGAGGCTGGCGGAAAACCCGCAGAACGACCATCTGCTGCAGGTGGTGGAGGAAGCACCGGAAATCACAGAGCAGCCGGAAACCGAGGCTGATCTGGATAGTGCAAAGGGTGTTGTCATTGAGCAAGATAAAGAGCAGGCGCAGATGGGGAGCCGCGTTGATGAAATGCTGCGGCAGGCTGAACTTGCGGCCCAGCTTGCGGAGCAGACCGGGCAGAATGTGTTTGCCTTTGAGGAAGGGAGCACAGCGCCAGTCACTGTACCGGCTGAAGAAGAAACAGCGCTGCCCCCTCCGCCTGAGTCAAAGCCCCGTGAAAAGGTATCGCCCTTCATCCTGCACCCCGAGGTTCCAACCGCAGATCGGCATGATTGCCGCATCACCGATGATGCCATTGGCGTCGGCACCCCCGGAGAGCGTTTCAACAACAATGTCCGGGCCATTCGTCTGCTGAAAAAGTTGGAGGAGGAAAACCGCTTTGCCACCCCGGAGGAGCAGGAAGTCCTTGCAAAGTATGTGGGCTGGGGCGGTCTGGCCGACTGCTTTGATGAGCGCCACAGCAAGTATGCGGAACTGAAATCTCTGCTGACCGATGACGAGTATCAGGCGGCACGAGAGTCCACCCTGACTGCGTTCTATACGCCGCCTGTGGTGATCCGCGCCATGTATCAGGCGCTGGAGAACATGAACTTCAAGACTGGCAATGTGCTGGAGCCGTCCTGCGGCATCGGCAACTTCATCGGCATGAGGCCGGACAGTTTGGCAGACACCAAAATCTACGGCATTGAACTGGATTCCATCAGTGGGCGCATCGCCCGGCAGCTTTATCAGAAGTCCTCCATCGCTGTCCAGGGGTTTGAGAAAACAGACCTCCCGGACAGCTTTTTTGATGTGGCCATCGGCAACATCCCTTTTGGCAGCTTTAAGGTACCAGACAAACGCTATGACAAGTATAACTTCCTGATCCACGATTACTTTTTCGCCCGTACTCTGGATAAAGTCCGACCGGGCGGCATCGTGGCCTTCATCACCAGCAAAGGCACCATGGATAAGGAAACGGCATCCGTCCGCAAGTATATCGCACAGCGGGCCGAGCTGATCGGAGCCATCCGTCTGCCCAACAACACCTTCAAGAGCGCAGCCGGTACGGAGGTCACTTCGGACATCCTCTTTTTCCAGAAGCGTGACCGGCTGACGGACATTACGCCCGATTGGGTCTATCTGAACACCGCAGAGAACGGGCTGAAGATGAACCAGTATTTTGTGGATAACCCCCACATGATTATGGGCGAGATGCAGGAAGTCAGCGGCCCCTATGGGCCGGAAACCGCCTGTCTGCCCCGTGAAGGGCAAGACCTGGGCGCAATGCTCACCGAGGCCATCGGCAATATCCAGGCTGAGATCCCGGAGTATGAAATGGATGACCCGGAAGCTGCCGAGGAAGACCGTTCCATTCCCGCCGACCCTTACACCCGCAATTTCAGCTATACCATCGTAGACGGCACGGTGTACTATCGGGAAAACAGCCGTATGAACCCCGTGGAAGTTTCCGCCACGGCAGAGAGCCGTATCAAAGGGCTGGTCGGTATCCGGGATTGTGCGCGAAATCTGATCGAGCTGCAGACCGAGGACTACCCGGAGAGCCAGATCAGCCGCGCACAACAGGAACTCAACACCCTCTATGACGCCTTTGTAAAGAAGTATGGGCGCATCAACTCCCGTGCAAACAGCATGGCGTTCAATGCGGACAGTTCCTACTTCCTCCTGTCCTCTCTGGAGGTGCTGGACGATGATCGCAACTTCGTCCGCAAGGCGGATATGTTCACCAAGCGCACCATCAAGCAGCGCAGCATCATCACCAAGGTGGATACAGCATCCGAGGCACTGGCTCTGTCACTGGCTGAAAAGGCAAAGGTAGATATGCCGTATATGATGGAGCTGACCGGCAAGACTGAGCAGGAGGTGTTTTCCGACCTGACCGGCGTCATCTTCCTGAACCCCATGCACACTGGCGAGGATGACAGCAGCCCCAAGTATCTGCCTGCTGATGAATACCTCTCCGGCAATGTCCGTGAGAAACTGGAGTGGGCCAGACGCAGCGCCGAACTGTACCCGGAGGACTACGCTGCCAATGTGCAGGCGCTGGAGGCCGTGCAGCCCACCGACCTGACTGCCAGCGAGATCTCCGTCCGCCTGGGTGCTACCTGGCTCCCGGAGGATGTGGTGTCCAGCTTCATGTATGAGCTGTTCCACACTCCGTACTACGCACAGCGGAACATCAAAGTCCACTTTTCCAAATACACCGGCGAGTGGAATGTGGAGGGCAAGTCCTACGACCGGGGCAATGTCAACGCCCACAGCACCTACGGCACCACCCGTGTCAACGGCTATAAGATCATCGAGGAAACTCTAAACCTGCGTGATGTCCGCATCTTCGATTATGTGGAGGACGAGCATGGCAACCGCGTTCCCGTTCTGAATAAAAAGGAAACGGCCATTGCCCAGGGCAAGCAGGAACTGATCAGGCAGGCATTTGCAGACTGGATCTGGAAAGACCCCAATCGCCGGGAACGGCTCTGCAAGCTCTACAATGAAAAGTTCAATTCCATCCGTCCCCGTGAGTATGACGGAAGCCACCTGAACTTTGTGGGTATGAACCCGGAGATCACTCTGCGCCCTCATCAGGTAAACGCCATCGCCCACATTCTTTACGGCGGTAACACTCTGCTGGCCCATGTGGTAGGCGCGGGCAAGACCTTCGAAATGGTGGCTGCGGCGCAGGAGAGCAAGCGGCTGGGCCTGTGCCAAAAGTCCCTGTTCGTGGTGCCAAACCACCTGACCGAGCAGTGGGCGGCAGAGTACCTCCAGCTTTACCCCTCTGCCAATATCCTTGTTGCCACCAAAAAGGACTTTGAAGCAAAAAACCGCAAGCGTTTCTGCGGCAGGATCGCCACCGGCGACTACGATGCCATCATTATCGGCCACAGCCAGTTTGAAAAGATCCCTATGTCTGCCGAGCGCCAGCGGTTTATTCTGATGCAGCAGTTTGATGAGATCATGAACGGCATCCGGGAACTGAAAGAGAACAAGGGCGACCGCTTCTCCGTCAAGCAGCTGGAGCGCTCCAAGAAGTCCGTGCAGGCCAAGCTGGATAAGCTGAACGATCAGAGCCGAAAGGATGACCTTGTGACCTTTGAAGAACTCGGCGTTGACCGCATTTTCATTGACGAGGCCCATTACTACAAAAACCTCGCGGCCTTTTCCAAGATGCGCAATGTGGGTGGTATCAGCCAGACCGAGGCGCAGAAGTCCAGCGACCTGTATATGAAGTGCCGCTATCTGGACGAACTGACCGGAGGGCGCGGCGTGGTGTTCGCCACCGGCACTCCCATCAGCAACACCATGGTGGAGATGTATACGATGCAGAAGTACCTCCAGTACGATGCGCTGAAACAGAATGACCTGCTGCACTTCGACAGCTGGGCATCCACCTTCGGAGAAACCGTCACCGCCATTGAGCTGGCCCCGGAGGGCAGTGGCTACCGGGCCAAGACCCGCTTTGCCAGGTTCTACAACCTGCCCGAACTGATGACCATGTTCAAGGAAGTGGCAGACATCCAGACGGCAGATATGCTGAACCTGCCCGTACCCCAGGCCAACTACCACAACATTGTTCTGAAGCCCTCCCAGCACCAGAAGGACATGGTAGCCTCGCTATCCGATAGAGCGGAAAAGGTACGCAACCGCATGGTAGACTCCAGCACCGACAATATGCTGCTCATCACCAACGATGGCCGCAAGCTGGCCTTGGATCAGCGGCTTATCAATCCGCTGCTGCCCGACAGCGAAACCGGCAAGGTTGCCGCCTGCGCGGATAATGTCTTTGACATCTGGCAACGAACCACAGAACAGCGCTCCACGCAGATGGTGTTCTGCGACCTGTCCACGCCCAAAGGTGACGGCAGCTTCAATGTCTATGACGATCTGCGGAGCAAGCTGATCGCCAAGGGCATACCGGCTGAAGAAATAGCCTTTATCCATGACGCAAACACCGAGGTCAAAAAGAAAGAGCTGTTCGGCAAGGTGCGCTCTGGCCAGATACGTGTCCTGCTCGGCTCCACACAGAAGATGGGCGCAGGCACCAATGTGCAGAAAAAGCTCATTGCGCTGCACCATCTGGACTGCCCGTGGCGACCGTCCGATCTGCAGCAGCGCGAGGGCCGCATCGTCCGCCAGGGAAACGAAAACCCCGAAGTGGACATCTACACCTACGTCACCGAGAACACCTTTGACAGCTACCTTTATCAGCTGGTGGAGGGCAAGCAAAAGTTCATCGGTCAGGTGATGACCTCCAAATCCCCGGTGCGTTCTGCCGAAGACATCGACGAAACCGCCCTGTCCTATGCGGAGATCAAGGCCCTGTGTACCGGCAACCCCTATATCAAAGAAAAGATGGATCTGGATATTGCCGTGCAGCGGCTGAAGCTGCTGAAAGCCAGCCACCTGAGCCAGCGTTATGCGCTGGAAGATCAGATCATCAAGGTCTTTCCGCAGAAGATTGCGGCCTATGAGCAGCACATCACCGGCTACGAGGCCGATCTGGTACACCTTGCGGAGCATACACGGCCCAATGAGGACGGCTTCTCTCCCATGGAGATTGAGGGCAAGGTCTATACCGACAAAAAGGCGGCAGGCAGCGCCATTCTGGAAGCCTGCCATGCAAAGAAGAACCCCGATCCTGCGCCGCTGGGCCAGTACCGGGGTTTTGCTATGGAGCTGTCTTTCAATGCCATGCGCCGGGAGTTTGAGATCACGCTGAAAAATAAGATGAGCTATGCCACTTCTCTGGGCACTGACATTTTCGGCAATATTCAACGCCTGGACAATGCCTTGGGCGAGATAGAAAAACGTATCCACGCCTGCGAGGAACTGCTGGAAGACACCAGAGTTCAGTTTGCCAACGCCAGGATTGCCGTGGAGCAGCCGTTCCCGCAGGAGGAAGAACTGAAAACCAAATCCGCCCGTCTGGACGAGCTGAACATTCTGCTGAATCTGGATAAGCGGGAAAATGAAATCGTGGACGGCGACATTGACGATAGCGAGCCGGAACCTCCGCATCGTCGATCCTACGAGCGATAAGAAACTGAAACTCCGATGCGGTTTATCCAAACTGCATCGGAGTTTACGGTTCAGGGTTTGTTCTACTAAACAGTCCTAGAGCTATTCTGAATCTGGGAGTAAAAGTTCTTTCAAAATATTTATCTCTTCTTCCGATTTATGTCCAAAGGTAATAGCATTGTTCAGTCTGCGTAGCAGTGATCGAATGAGCTGTCAAGACTTAAACTGGAACGGTTTTGCTTGACTGAATTCTTTCTGATTTTCTTTCGTTCTAAGATAAATTCCATAAAATATCTTGAAAATGTCGAAATTAGCATCTTTTTGCGCTCGATTTTACTTGACTGGCTACTTGATTAACGATACAATCTGTTTTGATAGAGGAGGTGCTGTTATGCCTTTTGATAGAAGCATTATTGAAGATATCGTGAATGAAGCGAGAAGTCACGCTGCCGAGCTGCCATGGATCGAGTTCAAGACCAATAATTATAACCCGCAGATGATCGGTGAGTACGTTAGCGCCTTGTCAAACACGGCTGCTTTGTTCAATCAGGAGCATGGATTCCTTATTTGGGGTGTAAACGATACCACACATGAAGTTGATGGAACTTCATTTGTTCCGACCGAAGAGAAACAAGGAAACCAAGGCCTAGAACTGTGGATTGCGACTCAACTCGATCCACAGGTGCAGTTCTATTTTCACTCCTGCATTATTGGCGGGAAGACTGTTGTATTGATGGAAGTGAGCGCGGCGCATTCTGCGCCAGTCAAATTTAGAGGAATTGATTATATTCGGATTGATTCCTATAAAAAGAAGCTGAAGGATTTTCCCGACACCGAGCGTGAGCTGTGGGCAGTTCTTTCTCGCAGACCTTTTGAATCAATGATTGCAATGGATCATGTGGCAGGAGACTATATCCTTCGCCGTTTGGATTATGCATCTTACTTTGAGCTGTTGTCTATGGATCTGCCAAGCGAAAAACAAGGAATTCTGGATGCGTTGCAAGCTGATGGGATGATTACTAAGAACGAGGCAGGGAACTATAACATTACAAATCTCGGTGCGATTTTGTTTGCAAAGCGCTTAGCAGATTTCCCGTCTTTGGAGCGAAAAGCAATTCGAGTTATTAAGTATTCCGGGAATAATCGAATGACCTCAGCGAAAGAGCAAATTGGAGGGAAAGGTTATGCCAATGGGTTTGAAGGGCTGATTGGATACATTAACGGGTTACTGCCGGTAAATGAGATTATGGGGGCTGCATTGCGAAAAGATGTTCCTATGTATCCTGAACTGGCTGTTCGTGAATTGGTTGCCAATGCGATTATTCATCAAAACTTTTTCCTGCAGGGTACCAGTCCTATGGTTGAAATCTTTGATGATCGAATGGAAATTACAAATCCAGGGATTCCTCTGATTGAAAAAGAACGTTTTGTAGACCATCCGCCTGTTTCACGCAATGAGAAACTTGCTTCATTCATGCGAAGGATAGGTGTGTGTGAGGAACGTGGTAGCGGATACGATAAGGTTGTGTTTCAGACTGAATCCTACCAGTTGCCAGCACCGGAAATTGATATTTATAATAATCACACGAAGGTTACGTTGTTCTCTTACAAGCCATACTCCCAGATGACCAAGGATGATCGACAGAGGGCTTGCTATTTGCATGCTTGCCTCAAACGCGTCAATCGCGAGTATATGACAAATTCATCACTTAGAGAGCGGTTCCACATTGAACAGAAAAATAGCGCAATGATGACACGCCTTTTGAACGAAACCTGTGATGCCGGTCTGATTAAAATATCAGAGGACTCGACATCTGACAAAAACAGAAAATATCTGCCATATTGGGCGTGAGTTTTTACTTGACCCATAGTTGACTCAGGGATGCAGTCAAAACATGAAACCATTGCAATTACAGCATTTTTTAAATTTTTTTACTTGACTGGCAGTTGACTTGTGCAATATCTTCTGAGTAGATAACATCAGAGAAAATCATTGGAAAGTATACGAGTTCGGATATACTTTCCAATGATTGAAGTTCATACTGCTGCTACATAGCCGGGAGGTTTTCGGTCCGAAAATCTCCCGGCTATATTTTTTGCAAAGGAGATGATGAGTATGAGTAAAGTTGTCCCTGAAGGGCAGATGATGAAATGGCCTATGTTCCCCCGGAAGAAATTCTCAAGGCAAAGCAAATAGATCTTCTGACCTACTTGCAGAACTATGAACCTCATGAACTGGTGCGGCTTTCTCCCAGCACTTACTGCACCCGTGAGCACGACAGCCTGAAGATCAGCAACGGCAAGTGGCACTGGTTTTCCCGTGGCATTGGCGGCCGGACAGCGCTGGACTTTCTTATTAAAGTCCGCGGCTATACCTTCCTGCAGGCGGTGGAGGCCATCAACAGAAAGGATCCTGCCCCGCAGCCTACACCCCGACAACAGCCAGAGCAAGCTCGAAACTTGCTGCTGCCTGAGCCAAATAGCAACAACTGCGCCGTGACTCGGTATCTGATGGGACGCGGGATCCACCCTGCCATCATTGAATACTGCATCAAGCGCAAGCTGCTGTATGAGTCCAGGCAGTACCACAACGCCGTGTTTGTGGGCTACGGCAAGGACGGCACTGCCCGCTATGCCGCTCTGCGTGGAACCATGGGCAGTTACAAGGGCGATGCCACCGGCAGCGACAAGCGGTACTCCTTCTCTGTTGCTCCGGACGGTGATATCCAGACCGTCCATGTGTTCGAGTCAGCCATTGACCTGTTAAGCTACGCCACCATGGAGCTGATAGAAGAACGGGATTGGAAACGGGACGCCCTGCTTTCACTGGCGGGAGTCTACAAGACCAATCGGGAGAAAGTGGTGCCCATCGCTTTGGATCGTTTCTTGCGGGACTATCCCCATGTCAAAGAGCTCTACCTTCATCTGGACAACGATGAAGTGGGACGCTCTGCTGCAGCTGGTATTACCGCCGGTCTGAGCGACCACTACCAAGTTTTCGATGTCCCACCTATCTGTGGAAAGGACGTGAATGAACAGCTTCAAATTCAATTAAAACTCAACCGAAGAAAGGAGAATCACGAACGATGAGTGAAAGCACCATGAAGGTAGTCCTGCTGGAACCCGGCAAGCAGGCAAAGATCGCAGACATCGGCACTTCCCTGGAATCCATGCAGCGCACCGTGGGCGGCCATATCGAAGCTGTCTATCCCTTTGAAGAAGAGGTGTGTATCGTATGCAACGAAGAGGGCAAGATCTATGGCCTGCCTCTTAACCGAGCACTCCGGGAGCCGGACACCATCACCGAGATGACTTACGGTGAGCTGAAGGCCGCTTTTGAAAAGGCTGAGTGTGACGGTACCGGCAACCACCTCACCGGCTATATCGTTTTTTCTGAGGACAGCTTTGATAAGCCCTACGACGAAAAGGCCCGCACCTATGTGGTGAGCAGCAACAATAAGGCCTTTATTCCCGGTATGGGCGGGTACTCCATCTACGGCTCTGCTCTGGATGGTTCCGATCCCTGCATCCGTCTGGAGCGGTATATGGCCTGCGAAAAAGGCGGACAGGACGGCTGGACCGTGGAGCGTTGCTATGTGAAGGAACCGGGAAAGCAGATCTACGATGTGATTGCAGGCACCTGTTTTATCTGTGACTGCAGCGGCGAAAACTTTGCCAGCCTGTCTGAAGACCAGCTCCGAAAGTATTCCGGAATGTTCAAATACCCGGAGCATTTTTATATGCTGAATGGTGAGGTCCAGGCGATGCCGATCAAAAAGGGCGAAGTTGATCTCAGCCGGTGACCCTATTGGATTCGACCGTAGGGGAGGTGTGGCATTGTCTTAGCAAGCACTGGATTTTGATATCAAAATCCGCTTGTCCGGGGCTTTGCGCCCCTGAAACCCCCGCATCAGAAAGGATGAACACATGAGCAAAGAAACCCGAAGTATGCTCCTGCGGCTTTCCCCGGATGAAATGAACGCAGTGACCATGAAGGCAAAAGTAGCAGGACTTCCAAGAGAGACATTTTGCCGCCGCATTCTTAACGGAGCCACGATCAAAGCGGCGCCGCCTGCAGATTACTACAAATTGATTCTGGAGGTGCGGCGTGTCGGCAACAATATCAATCAGATCCTGATGAAAGCCAATACCCTCGGTTTTTTGGATGTACCTTTGCTGCGTAAAGCCCTTGAGGACAATCACGCTGCGGAGCAAATGCTGTGGGATGTGTTCAGAAATGAGGAGACCGGCTGATGGCTGTTACTGCGATTTGGGACATCAAAGGACGAATCGATCAGGTAATTCGCTATGCGATCAATCCGGAAAAAACAAATGCCGGAAGCATGGGTGAAGTAGCAGTCCTCCACAAAATTGATGAGGTGTTAGAGTACACTGCGGATGAAATGAAAACGGAACACAGGATGTTTGTCTCCGGTATCAACTGTGATCCACTCTATGCCGCACATCAATTCATCAACACAAAACGGCGATGGGGTAAGATGGGCGGCATCGTTGCGTTTCATGGCTACCAATCCTTTCGTGAAGGAGAGGTGGATGCTGAAACCGCTCATAAAATCGGTACCAGGCTGGCAGAGGAATTGTGGGGGGACCGTTTTGAAGTCGTTGTCGCAACTCACTTGAACACCGGCCATTACCACAACCATTTCGTCATCAATTCCGTATCCGTGACTGATGGCTATAAGTACAATGATTGCAAGGAAAGCTACCGCTTGATGCGGAAAGTATCAGACCGACTATGCAGAGAGCATAGCTTGTCTGTCATTGAAGAGTCCTGTGGCAAGAGCAGGCATTACAGCGAGTGGTCCGCTGAAGAGAACGGTAAGCCCACTTATCGCGGCACGATCCGTGAGGACATCGGCCGTGCCATCTCGGCATCCACCACAAGCAGAGACTTCATCCGTGTGATGACGGAAATGGGCTATGAGATCAAAACTCATGGTGAGAGCGGCACACCGCTGAAATATCCGTCACTTAAGCCACCCGGTGCAAAGGGATACTTCCGCTTTCACAAGCTGGGAGAAGGGTACTCATTGGACGAGATCAAGGAGCGCATCCTGCAGAACTACCGTAAGAAGATTCCTTTCCCGGAGGTCAAGCCCAAGCGTGGCAGGCGCTATCGCTACCATGGATCCCGGCGCGCCGTGAAAAAAGCCACCGGCCTGCGGGCACTGTATCTGCGCTACTGCTATGAACTTCATATCATCGTCAGACATCCGGCATCCGTCAAGCGGGTGTCTTTTTTGTTGCGCGAAGATGTAGTCAAGCTGGACAGGTTCATTGCCCAGACCTGGCTTCTGGGCAAACAGCGCATTGAGACCTACGAAGACCTGTGCAATTACAAAGCGTATTTGGAGGGACAGATCTCGACCCTGACCGCAGAGAGGAACTCCCTCCGCAACCAACTAAAGCGAGCCTCCCGACAAAACGACGGTATTGCCGCCGATGAAATCAAAAAGCAGATTGCCTCACACACTGCCATGCTCAAAGCCCATCGAAGAGAACTGACACTATGCGACAGCATTGAACAGCGTTCCGCGCAGGTGCGGGAAAATCTGGAGCAGCTCTGTCGGGAGAGAGAACAGGAAAGAAAGGAGCAAGAAACCAATGACCCCATCCGGCGATGCGGCGGATCAAGTCGTCCGATTGACGTTGGACGGCGTTGAATTTGCCGCAAAAATTGCAGGCGCGGGAGCCAAACAGCTTGCTGTCATGCTCTACGCCATCTTGAAGGATCAGAAGAAAACCAAGGGAAAGGCCCGCCTTACCAACATGCTTCGCAGCGGCAAGGAGCTGAAAGTTTTTGCCGTCAAGAACACAGACCTGCAGCGATTCTGCACCGAGGCCAAGAAATACGGTGCCCTCTACTGTGTCCTGCGAGACAAGAAAAATACGGACGGGCTGACCGATATCATGGTGCGGGCAGAAGACGCTCCCAAGATCAACCGTATCTTTGAACGGTTTAACCTTGCCACGGTGGACATGGCCTCTGTCCGCAGCGAGATCGAGCGCACCAAGGCGGAAAAGACAGCAGAAGTTCCCGCTGCTGAGGGAACCGCCGCGGAAGCAGATAAAGAGGATCGGTTCCTGGATGAGCTGATGAAACCTGCTCCCAGTAAAGAGGAGAAAAAGCCCGAAAACCCCACCAAGGCGGAGACGGAAAAATCCCGTCCGTCCGAGCCTACCTCCGTGCCCAAAGAACGAGCCGAAAAGGGGTCTTCTGATGAGCCGCCCCGTTCCCGACCTTCCGTGAAGAAGGAGCTGGCGGAGATCCGCAAGGAGCAGGAGAAAAAGACGGCAGAACCTCCGAAGGGAAAGCAAATGCAGCAGGCGGCACACCAACACAAAGTACCTCCGAAGAAGAAACCAAAGAAAGCAAAGGTGAAGTAAGCATGAGCAATTACGATGATATTTTTGCCAATCGGCCATCTAATCAGCGCAGCCGGGAATTCGTTTCCTTTGATAAAGAGTCGTGGGTAGTGCAGAAGCGCCTTGCCGCACGATAGGGGGCTGTCCCATGGCTGATGAACGCCGCGTTGTTATGCTGGATGACTTCGAGCAGCAGCTCATGGTGAATGGACTGACTGATTTCCGCAACGACCTTCTCCGGGAAGAGAAGCCTACGGAAGATGTGGACGACCTCATTCTGAAGGTCATTGATGCCCCGACAAAAAAAGAAAAGAGGAAAGAAGACCGTGCGGCACGATAAATTCTCCAATACGAGCATTGTCCTCTACGTCTGCGGCCTGATCCCCGTGGTCTGGCTTGCCCTGCTGCTGGCCCCTCATTTCGAAAACGGCCTGCCCGGATTGGTTGAGAACCTTGGCGCTGTATTTGAAAACCCATTCCACATTCAGTGGACCAGGTACAGCTCCAAGACCATCTTCTACTCCCTGATGGCTTATTTCATGGCTCTCAGCGTCTATCTTTCCAATGACCGGAATTATCGGCGTCGGGAGGAACACGGCTCGGCCAAATGGGGATCGCCCAAAGCCATCAACCGCAAGTACGCGGACAGGAAGGTGACCGCCAATAAGGTGCTGACCCAGAATGTGGCCATCGGTCTGAACGGCAGAAAACACCGCCGCAATTTGAATATCCTCTGCTGCGGCGGTAGCGGCGCAGGCAAGACCCGGTTCTTTGCCAAACCTACGGTGATGAACGCCAACACCAGCTATGTGTGCCTGGATCCCAAAGGCGAACTGCTGCGGGATACGGGTAATCTTTTGAAATCCAAAGGCTATGACATCAAGGTCATCGACCTCATCAACATGGGAAAGAGCCATTGCTACAACCCCTTTGTGTACCTGAAGAGCGACAACGACATCCAGCGTCTGGTGACCAACCTGTTCAAGAATACCACTCCCAAGGGCAGCCAGTCTCAGGACCCCTTCTGGGATCAGGCGGCTTCCATGCTGTTGTTAGCGTTGGTGTTCTATCTCCACTATGAGGCCCCGGAGGATGAACAGAACTTTCCTATGGTCATGGAGATGATCCGTGCCGGAGAAGTCCGGGAGGACAACGACGAATACCAATCCCCTTTGGATGAGTTGTATGATCGTCTGGAGATGCGAAACCCGGAGCACATTGCCCTGAAGTATTACCGCAACTACCATTCCGGCAGTGCCAAAACGCTGAAGTCCATCCAGATCACCCTCGTGTCCAGACTGGAGAAGTTCAATCTGGAATCCCTGGCAAGCATCACCCAGACCGACGAGATGGAACTGTGGAGTCTGGGTGAAAAGAAAACTGCTGTCTTTGCGGTCATTCCCGACAACGACAGCAGTTTTAATTTTATCGTCGGCATGCTCTACACCCAGCTGTTTCAGCAGCTCTATTATCAGGCCGACGTGGTGCACGGCGGCAGACTTCCCATCCATGTCCATTTCGTCATGGACGAGTTTGCCAATGTGGCCCTGCCCGATGAGTTTGACAAGCTGCTGGCTACCATGCGAAGCCGTGAGATCAGCGTATCCATCATCATCCAGAACCTGGCCCAGCTGAAGGCACTGTTTGAAAAGCAGTGGGAAAGCATCGTGGGTAATTGCGATGAATTCCTCTATCTGGGCGGCAACGAGCAGTCCACCCATGAGTATGTGTCCAAGTTGTTAGGCAAGGAAACCATCGACACCAACACCTACGGGCAGTCCCGCGGGCGGAGCGGCAGCTACTCTACCAACTGGCAGATCGCAGGCCGCGAACTGATGACTCCGGACGAAGTGCGTATGCTGGACAACCGCTACGCACTTCTTTTCATTCGTGGTGAGCGTCCCGTCAAGGACTTGAAGTACGATATTCTCAAGCATCCCAATGTGAAGCTGACCACGGACGGCGGGACCGAGCCGTACAAGCACGGCGAGGACACCCGCAGCTATGCAAATATTCTGTTTGACCGGGAGTTCCTGAAGCTGGCCACCGACTGGAATGAGGACGGTTCCGACTATGAACTCCTGTCTGAAGAAGAACTGGAAGAAATTCTAAAAATGGAGGAAACAAAACATGAACAATAAAAGCATTGAGAAACTTCCCATGCCCGGAAAGGTGAAGAAAGGCTTTCGTGCCTATTGCGGCACGGTACTGGCAGTGGCCCTTGTGTGCTGCTGCTCTCTGCCTGCTTTTGCCTCTTCCGGCGGTGATCCCCTGACTGTTATCGACAATCTGAGTGGATTCATCTTCGGCCTGATCCGTGCGGTGGGTCTGATCCTGCTGGGCTGGGGCATCGTACAGGTTGGCCTGTCCCTCCAGTCCCACGATCCCTCTCAGCGCTCCAACGGTTTTCTCACTCTGGCGGGCGGTATCATCATCACCTTTGCCAAAGAGATCCTGGGTCTGATCACCGGCTGAGAAAGAACAGTTATCTGACAGCGAGGAGGTGTTGGAATGTCGGATAACTGGGTCGTCCAGAACCTTGAAAATGCCCTCGGGGTCTGGGATGACAAAATGAGCGAGATATGGCAGCTGATCACTCAGCTGCCGCAATCTTTCAAGGGCGGTGCCATCTGGTCCGTAGTGGTCAGCATCCATGGGGCGCTGCAGGCCATTGGCTACGCTCTTCTGGTGTTGTTTTTCGTGGTGGGCGTATTTAAGACCTGCGGCAGCTTTGCGGAATTGAAAAGACCGGAGCACGCGCTGAAGCTGTTTGTCCGTTTCGTCATTGCAAAGGCGGTCATCACCCACGGCATGGAACTGATGCTGGCGCTGCTCAGCATCATCCAAGGTATTATTTCGTCCATCATGACCTCTGCCGGTTACGGTTCACCTCAGGCTGCTACGCTGCCCATGGAGATCATCATGGCAATCGAAGAATGCGGTTTCTTTGAAAGTATTCCGCTGTGGGCGGTTGCCCTCATCGGAAGCCTGTTCATCTGGGTGCTTTCTTTCCTGATGATCCTGACGGTGTATGGCCGCTTTTTCAAGCTGTATATGTACACCGCCATCGCGCCCATTCCGCTGTCTTCCTTTGCCGGGGAGCCGAGCCAGAACATTGGAAAGAGCTTTATCAAAAGCTATGCTGCTGTCTGTCTGGAGGGAGCCATCATCGTGCTGGCCTGCATCATCTTCTCTGTGTTTGCCGGTTCGCCGCCGGTGGTAGACCCCAATGCTGCAGCGGCATCCATGGTGTGGAGCTATATCGGTGAATTGATCTTTAATATGCTGGTTCTGGTAGGCTCCGTAAAAATGGCAGACCGGATCGTGCGTGAAATGATGGGATTGTAAGGAGGTATCTGTTTGGAAGTAAAAATCAACCGTGAGATCCGCAACTATACGGAAACTATGTTCTTTGGGCTGTCCTTAAGGCAGCTCGTTTTTTCTGTTCTGGCTGTGGGTGTGGCCGTGCTGCTCTACTTTGTGCTGAAGCCCCACTTCGGAATGGAGACGGTGTCCTGGGTCTGCATTCTGGGGGCAGCACCTTTTGCCGCCATGGGTTTTATCACCTACCACGGCATGACTGCGGAACAGCTGCTCTGGGCGTGGCTGCGCTCGGAATTGCTGGAACCCCGGCAACTCAAATTTGAAGCCTGCAACATTTACTATGAGGCGCTGAAGGACAGCATTGCCGACCGTGAAAAGGAGGCATACAAGTCCCATGATTAAGAGCCTCAAGCGAGCAAACAAGGAAGAACAGGTAAAATACTCTGTCCCCCGCAAGGTGCAGGACATTATTCCCATTGAGCGCATCTGGGAGGACGGTATCTTCAGAGTGGGCAATAAGTTCTCCAAGACGTTCCGCTTCACCGACATCAACTATATGGTGGCGTCCCGTGAGGACAAGGAGAGTATGTTCCTGACCTACTCGGAGCTGCTCAACAGTCTGGACAGCAGTGCTACTACCAAGATCACCATTTTCAATCACAGGCCCAGTCAGGTGGACTTTGAGGAATCCCTGCTGATGGCCATGCGCGGAGATGGACTGGACGAATATCGGCAGGAGTACAATCAAATGCTCTTGGATAAGGCCACCAACGGCAGCGGCATCACGCAGGAAAAGTTCCTCACCGTTTCTCTTGCCAAGAAAACGGTGGATGACGCCCGGAGCAGTTTCAGCCGTATCGGAGCCAGCCTTGCCAGCCACTTTGCATCGCTGGGCTCCAAATGCGTTCCGCTGACAGCCGTGGAACGACTCCGCACCCTTCATGACTTCTACCGTCCCGGCGAGGAGGAAACGTTTCATCTCGACCTGCGGGACATGATGAGAAAGGGCCATGACTTCCGTGACTATATTTGTCCGGATGCTGTTGAAAAGCACAGCGACCATCTCGTTCTGGGGGACAAGTTCGTGCGGGTGCTGTTTCTGAAGGACTATGCCGCCTATATCAAGGACGAAATGGTGACGGAGCTGACCGAGGTGAACCGCAACATGATGCTGTCCATTGACATCATCCCCGTTCCCACCGATGAAGCGGTGCGGGAGGTGGAAAACCGCCTACTGGGTGTGGAGACCAACATCACCAACTGGCAGCGCCGCCAGAACAGCAACAACAATTTTTCCGCCGTCGTACCCTATGACATGGAACTGCAGCGCAAGGAAAGCAAAGAGTTTCTGGATGACCTGACCACCCGGGATCAGCGCATGATGCTCGCGGTGCTCACTCTGGCTCTGATTGCAGATTCCAAGGAACAGTTGGACAGTGACACCGAGGCTATCCTGTCTATCTCCCGGCAGCATATGTGTCAGGTAGACACACTGAAATACCAGCAGTTTGATGGCCTGAACACGGTGCTTCCCATCGGTGTTCGTAGGATCAACGCCATCCGTACTCTGACCACAGAGTCCCTTGCGGTGTTTATGCCCTTCAAGGTACAGGAGATCCAGGACAAGGGCGGCATCTACTTTGGCGAGAACGCCATCTCCCACAATCTGATCCTCTGTAACAAGGAAAATCTGCTGAACCAATCTGCTTTTCTGTTGGGTGTCCCCGGTTCCGGTAAGTCCTTCAACGCGAAGGAGCTGATTACCTTCCTGACACTCAACACAGATGATGATATCCTCATCTGCGATCCCGAGGGTGAATATGCGCCCCTGGTGGAGGCCATGGGCGACATCGGTTCCGTCATCCGTGTTGCCGCAGGCGGCAGGGACAGGTTGAACGCCATGTATATAGTGGAGGGCTACGGCGAAAACAACCCCATCGTTGTGAAGTCCCAGTTCATCATGTCTCTGGTGGAACAGATCGACAAGAACGGCGTCGGCCCGCAGCAGAAGTCCATCATCGACCGATGTACAGCGGCGGTGTACCAGGAGGCGGAGCAGACAGGTTCCCTTCCTACCCTTTGTACCCTGCGGGAGAAACTTCTGGAACAGCCGGAGGAGTGCGCCAAGGATATTGCCCTTGCGCTGGAGCTCTACACCACCGGCTCTTTGGACATCTTTGGCCACGAGAGCACCGTGAACATGGACAAGCGGATCCTTGTGTTTGACATTCACGGTTTGGGCACGCAGCTGAAACCCAGCGGTCTGCTTGTGATCACCGACACTATGCTGAACCGTGTTACACTGAACGGGAAGAAGGGCAAGCGCACCCACGTATTCATCGACGAGTTCCACGTGGTCTTTGAGAACGAATTCAGCGCCGCTTTCTTCAACTCCGCATGGCGGCAGTTCCGCAAGAGAAATGCCTACCCCACCGCTATCACCCAGAATGTGGAGTACCTGCTGGACTCCGTGCAGGCCAGCACCATGATGTCCAATTCGGAGTTTATTGTTATGCTGAATCAGGCCGCCTCTGATCGGGAGAAACTGGCGAAGCTCCTGAATATCTCCAACGAGCAGATGAGCTATATCACCAACGCGGATGCAGGCTGCGGCCTTATCAAGTACGGCAGTGCGCTGGTTCCCTTTGTGAATCGTTTTCCAAAGGATACCAAGCTGTATCAGCTGATGACCACACGGCCCGGAGAGGGCGTATTCACCGGAGGGCAGGCTTGACCTGTCCTCCTTCTTTTTGGAGGTGACAGAATACCATGAGTAAGATCAAGATCCGCGAAACGGTGAAGGACATCAAGGCGATAGACAAATCCGCTGTTGCCTCCCAGAGCATGAAAAAAGCCTTCGTCCGTTCCAAGGAGAAGGCTTTCGAACTATTGGATGACAGGCAGACCACAGAGAATGAGTATGCCGCCGATCACGCCCAAGGTATGATTGCAGATGCTGCTCACGGGGTTGCTCACCATGCCAATTCCGGAGCAAACACTGCTATGTACAGAGGGCGAGAACAATTCCGAGAGCAGCGCGCAAAGGAGGCGATTGAGCAACGGGCAGAAAAGAAGCCGAATACGCCGCCATCTAAGGAATGTCCACCTCAGGCTGGAGGCTTGCCTGCCCGCATCAGCCGCCAGTCCTCCTGCCCATCGGAAAGGGCCAGTTCCACCTTAAGGCGAAGGCCGCAGCAGATCAAAGCACCGACCAGAATGGTCAAGCAGACTGCAAAATCTACGGGCAAGGCTGCGGCCAAGACCACCAAGGGGACTGTAAAAACGGCACAGCGCACCGTAAAAACGGCGCAGCAAACTTCTAGGGCTGCAATCAAAACAGCGCAGGCCACTGCGAAGACCACACAGCAGGCGGCGCAGACCACTGCAAAGGCCGCGAGAGCCACGGCCCAAGCAGCACGCACAGCGGCCAAGGCCGTTGCAACCGCCGCTAAGGTTGCGGCAAAAGCGGTTACAGCCGCAGTGAAAAGTATCATTGCTGCCGGCAAGGCGTTGGTTACCGCCATTGCTGCCGGAGGTTGGGCGGCTGTCATTGTCATCGTTGTGATTTGCATGGTAGGCTTGATCGCAGGTTCCTGCTATGGCATCTTTTTTGTTGACGAAGATACCGGCTCGGAGTTGACGCTGCAATCTGTGATGCAGGAGATCGATGCGGAATACCAGAGCAGGATCGATGAGATCATCGCAACCGTCCCACATGATACTGTGGAAATCATGGGAGAGCCTGCCCCGTGGAATGAGGTGCTGGCGGTCTATGCTGTAAAGATTACTACTAATCCTGACAATCCACAGGAGGTTGTTACCATAGACGGAGAAAAGGCCGAGCAGCTTCGGGAGATTTACTGGACGATGACCGAGCTTTCGTATGTGATAATACTTCGTGCTGAAAATTCAAACTCAGGCACAAGTGGGACAACTCAGTTGTCTGTTCTGATTATTACTGCTACTCGAAAGGGAGTTGAAGATGCTGCGGATGTCTACGGGTTTTCTGAGCATCAGCTACAACAATTATTATCTATACTCCATACAATGACGGAATGAGGTTGATGTTGGCACGAAAATTGCAATATCTTAAGATTGAAAAGAAATGCACATTATGATAGCGTGAAAATAGATTGCGTGGAAAGCAATCCGGACTTTTCGGTTTTAGGCGACGTGATAGTGTCGGAGAGGGGGGGTTCCATGGAGCTATCTATGAGTTTGAAACAGAATCAGAAACTGTCTCCTCAGATGATCCAATCGATGAATATTCTTCAAATGAGTGCATTAGAGCTTCAAGAGTATGTTGAAAATCTTTTAATGGAAAACCCTGCTTTAGAGGTTGAAAGCGAGGCTAACCAGGAGAAACGCTCCAATCTGTTAAGTAAAGTAAACTGGCTTATCACAAATGATCGCCAAAATAGATGGTATTATCGAGAAGACGCGAAGGACCTTGTCGGACTTATGACTGCACCTGAAGATGAGAGCCTATATGAACACCTAAAGGCGCAACTTGACATGAAACTTCTTTCCAAGAACATCAGCATAGCGGTGGACTGTGTTCTGACAGGTTTGAATGACAGGGGATATTTAGAAGAAACTGTTGAGGAACTGGCGTTTCGTTGTGGTCAGAGCGAGGGAACGATAAAATATGCAGAAGAACTTGTGCGAGGCTTAGAACCGGCTGGTATTGCCTGCAGAACATTGGCAGAATGTCTGGCTATTCAGCTCAATCGAATAGGAGAAACGGGCCTGGTATTGACTATCGTACGCGACCATCTGGAAGATATAGCCAAGGGCCGATATAGTCGTATCGCGAGGGAGACAGGCTGTTCTCGCCAAGAGATACAAGAGGCCTATAAATTGATTCGAACACTAAACCCCTGCCCCGGTGCTCCCTTTGCTCCTTGTGAGATGCCGGGGTACATAATTCCTGATTTGTTTGTTGTCGAAGTAGATGGTGAACTGGTGATTTCTGCTAATGATGGTTATTCGTCGTCATTAATGGTAAGTTCGTATTATGGGAAATTGCTTAAGGAAACTGACGAAAAAGAAGTTCGAGAGTACCTGTCTGATAAAGTTCGACAGGCAAATTGGGTAATTAAAAGCATTGAGCAGAGACAAAATACTTTGCTTACATGTGCACGTATCATAGTGGAAAAACAGAGAAGATTTTTTCGTGATTGTGCGGGGTGCTTAGAACCGCTTTTTTTAGCTGATGTGGCGATAGAGGCAGGTATCCATGAGTCGACCGTTAGTCGAGCAGTAAAATATAAGTACATTCAGTGCAACCGAGGCGTGTTCGCATTAGGGGATTTCTTTAGCCGGGGAGGGTTCTCCAATAATGGAGAAGAAGTGTCTACCGAAAGAGTAAAGCAAGCTGTGTGTGAACTGATCGATAGAGAGGACAAAACGCAACCTCTTTCCGACCAGAAAATAAGTGAGTTACTTGCTGAACGTAAGATTATTTTATCTCGCAGAACGGTGGCAAAATACAGAGATGAACTGGGGATTGCATCTACCGCAGGGCGAAGAGAGTTTTGAGTTTATTAAGATGATTGCACGATATCATTTTTGCGTATCATGTGATAAGATGAATGTGAAAGTGAATCAGATTTCTGATGCGCTGTTTCGGATTAAGTGTTGAACTCAGTAAGAATCGAGGTGGCGTTTTGTGAAAAAATCATATGAGAAACTTTTGGCAATTGGGATTGCACTTATTTGCCTAAGTATGGTTTTGGTACCGGCACATGCGCTGAAGAGCAATTTGCGAGTGGGATTTAACGCAGGTTTTGAATTGTACCAATTCCTTGATGAAGAAGGTAATCCTCAAGGAATTCACGTGGACCTCATGAATGCGATTGCGGAGCAGCAAGATTTCTCTCTTGAGTATGTCGCCTATGAGAGTGATGCAGCCTGTTACAAGGCATTGGCCGCCGGCGAAATCGATGTAGTTCTTGGCGCTCCGATTAACAATACGATGCAGTACGAATTTCGACAGACTAATTCCTTGAGTTCTTACGAGCTATGCTTGATTACCAGCAATGAGACTGCTGCGGTATTTGAAGAGAAAGGGAACTTAAGCGGGTACTTTGGAGCGATTGAGCAAGGGCATAATCGAAAGGTTTTTTCTCAATATGGCATCAGAAATCGAACGATATTTACAAATAATACATACTATGTTGCAAATAGTCAGAAGCAGATACTTGATTGGTTGATTTCGGGCAAGATCAGCCTCGCGGTTTGCGAAAGAGAAGGCGCTATAGAGTATTTGGAGAGACTAGGTCTCTCGGATGAATATACTGTGGCCATTAATTATTTGGTGCAAGCGGAAAGTGTAATTATGGTGCGGAACAGTGATGTTTCGCTGTTCCGTCGCATCGAATCTGGCTTAGCGGGGATTCAGTCTAGCGGTGACTACTCTGCTATTTTGGATAAATGGCTGGCATCAGATATGGTTTTTATTTCTAATGAAGTCTGGAAAACCATTTTGTTTGTGGCGATGGGTATCGTTGTTGCGGTGCTGGTTTATATTACCTTTACAACGCATCTGCGTAAATTGCTGCGTAAGCAGGTGGCAATAAAGACTCATCAGCTTCAGGAGGCGAATGAAGTTCTGGAGCATAATTTGGCGCTTTTGTCAAGGGAAAACGAGTTCAGAAACAGTATCATTCAAAATACCTCCAATGCAGCAATTATAGTTGACAGCGCGAATTGTGTCTCTTTTCTAAACAGGCAAGCCCTAACTCTGCTAGGAATGCCGGCGCATCGTGCAAAAGGACAGTGCATAGAAAATCTACCCCTGTTTGGTTCATTGCTGAGCCGAAGCAAGGAGTATGAGACGGCGAAGCCAGTTTTGATTTCTTTGGAGTGGAAGGGGCGAGAAAGAACTTATCGCTGCAACAGATATTTGCTTCCTGATGAGAACGATACATTGTTCTTTGTGGAAGATGTTACCATTGAAGAGCAGGAGAAGCAGTACTATTTTGAAACTGAGAAGAACCGAGTTCTCAATACAGTGATCGCAGGCATTGCACATGAAATCAAAAATCCACTTACTGCGATTCGAGCCTATTCGACCCTGATTCCTGCACAGAAAGAGGATAAAGCGTTTATCGAGTCGTTTGCTCGTTTTGTGCCGAGGGAAACAGAACGCATCAACACACTGATCGAGTCACTGATCAATTATGCCAGACCGAGTCAAAGCAAGGCTGTTGAGATTAAGTTGGACGAGCTGGTAAACACTTGCGTTGGGATAACGGCTTCGCTTGCTCAGCAAAAGGGCATAGAGATCAAAGTGTACCCTGAAGGAGAGTGCACTATTTTCGGCGCGCGGGATCACATTCAGCAAGCAATCATGAACTATCTGCTGAATGCGATTGATGCGGTGCAGCAACGGAAAGAGCAAGGTGCAGTTTTACCTCCTGACTCAATTAGAATATACATCCGAACGGTAGACGAGCGGGTGCAGCTTGAGGTATTTGATATGGGTGTTGGTATGAGTGAGGATCAACTGAAACAATGTATAGATCCGTTTTATACCACAAAGGCAAAAGGAACTGGATTGGGAATGGCCGTGGCCCAGCAGCGTTTGCATGAAAATGGCGGTGAAGTCCGCGTAGATAGTGAAGAGGACTCGTATACTCGAATTATTGTAGATTTTGAGAGGTGTTCGAATTGAAAAGCTCGGTATTTATTCTTGACGACGAGCAAAGCATCTGTGAAGTACTATCCTTTGCACTACGGAGTGACTATTTGGTTGAATATTGCACGGATCCCGAACAAGGGCTGCGTCAGTTACGGAGTAAGGCCTACGATCTGGTACTAATGGATATCCGACTTGGAGTAAGAAATGGGTTGGACATTCTCAGGTCTATTCAAGCGGTTGCGTTGGATACCCAGGTAATCATGATGACAGCGTATGGTGATGAGAAGACCTCTGTGGAGGCCATGAAACTGGGGGCTTTTGATTATCTGCTTAAGCCCTTGAACATTGACGAGCTTAAACTGGTGATCGAGAAGGCTCTGGCCTACCGCAGCATGAACGAAGAGGTCAAGTACCTGTCTGCGGAATTGCAGAACCGGAGTGCCCCGTATCAAATGATTGGCGAAAGCAAGGTTATGCGCCATGTATTCCACCTGATCGATATGTTCAAGGACGTGGATTCCAGTGTTCTTATTACTGGCGAAAGTGGAACGGGTAAAGAGTTGGTTGCTCGGGCGATTCATAACCAGGGACGAAGGAAAAATGGACGTTTTGTTGTGGTAAACTGCGCTGCTATCCCGGAAGGCCTGTTGGAATCTGAGTTTTTTGGACATAAGAGAGGAGCCTTTACCGGTGCAGTTTCTGACGCAAAGGGTAAGTTGCTTTTGGCAGATAAGGGAACTATTTTTCTGGATGAGATAGGTGATATGCCCTTGTCTTTGCAGGGAAAACTGCTGCGTGCCTTGCAGGAAAAGGTAATTGTCCCCGTAGGCGACACAAAGAGTCAGTCGGTGGATGTACGGGTCGTCGCGGCCACCAACCGTAATTTGCAGGAGATGGTGGCAAACGGTACCTTTCGCGAGGACTTATTCTACCGTCTGAATGTTCTGAACTTACATATGCCGCCCCTGCGTGAGCGCAGGGATGATATCCTGCCACTATGTGAGCATTTTATCCGGCATTGCAATCAGGAGCAGAAGAAAAATATTACGGGGATCTCAGAAAGCGCAAAGCAGAAGCTAACAGCATACAACTATCCCGGCAATGTTCGGCAATTGGCCAATATCATTGAACGGGCGGCCATTCTGACAGTCGGCAACACAATTGATGACCTTGCATTGCCAGATGAACTGTACATGCCTCCTGTGAATGAAAATGGAGAAGCGGTAGCAGATGGAACCCAGGTCATGAGACTGTTGGCAGGGAAAACAATGAAAGAAATTGAATGTTTGGCGATTCAAGCTGCACTACAATGCTGTGACGGCAAAAAAGCAGATGCGGCGCGTATGCTGGGCATCAGTGAACGATCGTTATGGTATAAGCTAAAAGAGTACGAAATCAAATAACTGCAAAAAATGCAGGGGCAAACTGCATTTTTTGCACAAATGCCGCCGCCGCAAAGGAGATATTTTGTGTGAAATGCCTTTGCGGCGGCGATTTTATTTAATTTTGAAGTTGGCATGGTTTTTGCGACTACATAATTACGACGTTTATTTTGCGTCAGAAAAGAAAAACAAGGAGGAAACACAATGAAATCCCTGAAGAAGATCCTTGCATTGCTGTTGGCACTGGTTATGGTCCTCGGCCTGGTTGCCTGCGGTCCTGCCGGCACTACTGAGAGCAATCCTCCCAGCGGCACCAGCAATCCCCCTGCTACCAGCAATACCCCTGTTGATCCTGCGCAAAAGTATGAAGAGTGGGTCAAATACACCTATTCTTCCAACCTGGACACTGCAGATCCCTATGGTTCTACTTCTGCCCAGTGCCAGTTCTTTACTAACATGACCTTTGACACCCTGACCTATGTGGATGCTGACACCAGTGAAGTTATGCCCGAACTGGCTCACAGCTGGAAGGATGTTAATGGCGATGGCCTGGTGTGGGATGTTTATCTGGAAAAGGGCGTCACCTTCCACAACGGTGATAAGTTTACTGCTGAAGACGTTAAGTTTACCTGGGAATACGCTGGCGCCGGTCAGAACAACGTCGTGAAGCCTCTGGCTGCCTATACTTATTGCGACTCCATCGAGGTTGTTGATGAGCTGACTGTCCGTTTCAACCTGGTTAATGCCATGCCTGACTTCCCCTCCTATCTGGAGACTAAGATCTACTCCAAGAACGCCTTTGAAACCATGGATCCCCTCGAGGCTGGTGTTATTGGTACTGGTCCGTACTACTACGATGAAAAGAACACCGATGCCAACCAGTATGTTGCTTCTCGCTATGACAACTACTGGAAGGGTATCGAAAACTACCCCACTCTGCACATTGCCTGTGTGGTTCTGAGCGATAAAAACACTGCCGTTGCTTCTCTGCAGGCTGGTGAGATTGATTACTTCCCCAACTTTGATGCCTCTTTCTATAATACCCTCAGCGCTACTGATGGTCTGAACATTGTGACTCGTAGTGGTGCTCAGTCCTACTACATGGGCTTCAACTATGGTAACGATATGTGGAACGATGTTGAGCTGCGCAGAGCTATCTGCCAGGCTATCAACAAGGAAGACGTTGTGAACGTTGCCTACGAAGGCGGCGTGGGCGGTAATGCCAGCTACAACTTCTGTGTTCCCACCGGTATGGGCTATACCGAGGTTGAAAGCCTCACCTATGACCTGGATGCTGCCAAGGCTTACCTGGAGGGCAAGAACCTGGAGATCACTCTGATTCACTATGCTGGTGTTTGCGTTAAGATCGCTGAGGTTATTCAGGCTAACCTGAAGGCAGCTGGTGTGACTGTGAACCTGCGTCAGGTCGATGGCACCAACTGGACTTCTGTTAAGGCTTCTCAGGATGGCTATGACCTCTTCCTAGATTACTGTGCTTATCAGGGTGCTCTGCTGTACAACTTCAACCGCTTCTTCTATCGCGGCGGTTCCTCCAATGTGTTCGGCTATGCTTCTGACGCTTATGAGGCCGCCCAGGATAAGGTTCAGTCCTACGGCACCTTTGAGGAGATGCTCACTGAGTTTGGTAACCTCCAGCAGTTTGTTGCCGATGAGGTGCCCATCTTCCCCATCGTCTATAACAACTTCCTGGCTGCTGCTCAGGAAGACGTAGAGGGCATCGTTCTGGCTCCTTCTATGAACTACTGTGACTTCTCCACTCTGCGTATTCCCGCTCGTGATTAATTTCAGCCCAAAGTTGCACTAGAGTTGAATTGCTTTTACATGAGCCCGTGCAACAGCACGGGCTCATGTATTCTGACTTAATTTGCCCTCAAGGAGGTAATGTTTTGTGTGGAAATATGTTTTGAAACGAGTACTGTTTTTGATTCCCATCCTTCTTGTGGTTTCATTCCTTGTCTTCTGGCTAATGAGTTTGACCGGAGATCCTGCCCGCACACTGGCCGGCGAGTATGCTACAGAAGAAGAGGTTGAAGCCCTGCGCGAAGATATGGGCTTGAATGATAATATTGTCGTTCGCTACGGAAGGTACATGTGGGATGTTTTTCATGGTGACTTTGGTACCGGATTGTACGGTGACAATGTTTGGGAGGAGTTTATTGAACGCTTCCCGTATACCTTGTGGTTGGCTGTTGCGGCCATGCTGATAACAGTAGTGATTGCGGTCCCCTTAGGTATTATCGCCGCTGTAAAACAGAATACATGGGTAGACACTTCGCTGTCTGTCATTGCAATGGCGGGCATTTCCATGCCTAGTTTCTGGCTGGCCTTGCTGTTGATCCTTCTTTTTGCGGTTACATTGAAAATTCTTCCTGTTTCGGGTGCCAAAACTTTTGCCAGTATTATTATGCCGGCTATTTGTGCTGGTGTGAATAACGCATCTCTGGTTGCTCGTATGACGCGCTCTTCCATGGTAGACGTGATCCGCGCTGATTATCTGCGTACTGCTCGCGCCAAAGGCGTTACAGAGCGGAAGGTCGTTTTACGGCACGCTCTAAAGAACGCGCTGATTCCCATTATCACTATTGTAGGCAGTCAGTTTAGTATTCTGATGGGCGGTACCGTTGTTGTTGAAACTGTATTTGCTTGGCCAGGCGTAGGCAACTATCTGGTCAGCTGCATTCGAGGCAATGACTTCATTACGTCCACCAGTTTTGTTATCTTGATTACCGTGTTCGTGGCGCTTGTGTTGCTGGCTGTGGACATCCTGTATGCCTTTGCTGATCCCCGGATCAAGGCTCGTTATTCCAGATCGTGAGGTGAGAATATGTCTACCAAACAACTTAGAAAAACTGCTGAAGCAAACGATTTTGTGGGCCAGAGCCAAGCAAAGATGGTTTGGCGACAGTTTAAGAAAAATAAGGGTGCTGTTGTTGGCCTGATTATTCTTATCGCTATTGTTGTGATTGCAATCGCCGCTACTTTTATCTGGGACTACGATACCGATATCACAGGTATGAACACTGCGTTGCGACTGAAGAAACCCTCGCTGGAGCACCTGTTTGGTACTGACCACATGGGACGCAGCCTTTTGGCGCGTGTGTGTTTTGGTACACGATACTCTCTGCTGATTGGTTTTGGTGCTGTGATTATTTCCACAGTATTTGGCGTTCTGCTGGGCGCCTTTGCCGGTTATTTTGGAGGCAAAGTTGAATGGGTTATCATGCGCGTGGTTGAGCTGTTCTTGATGATCCCTGGTATTCTGTTGACTATTGTTATTGTTGCTGCTTTCGGTATCAGTTTAAACAACTTGATCATTGCGTTGGGTATCTCGACAATCCCACACTTTGCTCGTAATACACGCGCGGCAGTTATGACAGTATGCGGAAATGAGTATGTAGAAGCGGCAAAGGCAATTGGTGTAGGCCATTTTACAATTATTATGACCCACATTATCCCTAATGCATTGTCTCCCATTCTGGTTCAGGCCACTACACGTATTGGTGGTTGTATTACACAGGCTGCAGCCTTTAGCTTCCTGGGTTTGGGCGTGCCGGTTCCCACTCCCGAATGGGGTGCTATGCTCAGCGATGCGCGTAACTATATGCGCGATTTCCCCAATTTGATTTTGTTCCCTGGCCTTGCCATTTTCATCACAGTTCTGGCTATCAACCTCATCGGTGATGGACTGCGTGATGCTCTGGATCCTAAGCTTAAGCGGTAAGGGAGATGCAGTATGAATAATGAAAATTTGAAGGCCACTGTGCAGGCAGATGACGATGTGGTGCTGAATATTGAGAATCTGCACATCCGTTTTGACACAGATGATGCTCGCGTGTACGCTGTGAACGGCGTTAATCTGGCACTGAAGCGTCAGAGCACGCTGGGACTTGTCGGTGAGACCGGCGCTGGCAAAACCACAACGGTGCTGTCTCTGCTGAATCTGGTTCCGTCCCCTCCGGGTGTGATTACAGAGGGTTCTATTACCGTCAATGGTAGAGATGTCAGGACCCTGTCTCAGGAAGAACTGCAGGATATGCGCGGCAAAGAGATTGCTATGATTTTCCAGGATCCCATGACCTCTTTGAATCCCGTACTGACTGTGGGTGATCAGATCGCTGAAACGATTCAGATCCACGAACATATCAGCAAAGAAGAGGCTATGGAAAAAGCCAAGGAAATGCTGGAAACTGTTGGAATCCCCGGTGATCGTGCCGGCGAATATCCCCACCAGTTTTCGGGTGGCATGAAGCAGCGCGTAGTAATTGCAATTGCTCTGGCTTGCCATCCCAATATTCTGATTGCGGACGAGCCCACTACTGCTCTGGACGTGACAATTCAGGCCCAGGTGTTGGACCTGATGCGTCAGCTGAAGGAGCAGTACCAGACCTCCATGATCCTCATTACCCATGACCTGGGTATTGTTGCAGAATCTTGTGATGAGGTCGCTGTTATGTACGCGGGCCGAATCATTGAGCGAGGAAATCTGGTCGACATCTTCGAGAAGACCTGCCATCCTTATACCGAGGGTCTGTTCAACTCGTTGCCCGATTTGAATGACCGCAGCTTTGTACCCAAGCCTATCAAGGGGTTGACCCCGGATCCCACGGTTATTCCCAGCGGCTGTGCATTTGCTGAACGCTGCCCCTATGTGATCGACCGCTGTACACAGGAGATGCCGGCAGAAAAGTGGTTTAGTGACACCCATATGTGTGCTTGCTGCCGCTATGATGAGCCCGGCTTCCATATTGAAAGGGGGAAGAACGCATGAGCGACACTTTGCTTGAAGTAAGAAATCTTAAGAAATACTTCGATACCCCCAAGGGCAAGCTTCATGCAGTAGATGGAGTTAGCTTCAGCATTGAACGGGGAAGAACTCTGGGCATTGTAGGTGAGTCCGGTTGTGGCAAGTCTACCACCGGGCGTACCATCTTGCGCTTGTTGGAGCCGACTGATGGACAGGTTCTGTTTGAGGGAAAGGATATTGCCACTCTGAGCCCCCGCGAGATGCGTAAAATGCGTAAGGATATGCAGATTATTTTCCAGGATCCGTATTCTTCTTTGGATCCCAAGCTGCCTATTCACAAGCTGATCAGTGAGCCTATTGTTCGCAATAAACTGATTCATGGCAAGAAGAATATTGAGAAACGTGTTCTGGAGTTGATGGATACAGTTGGTCTGGCAAGACGTCTGTATAACGCTTACCCCCATGAGCTGGACGGTGGACGCCGTCAGCGAATCGGCATTGCCCGAGCTCTGGCACTGGAACCCAAATTCATTGTCTGTGACGAGCCTGTTTCTGCCCTGGATGTGTCTATTCAGGCGCAGATCCTTAATCTGCTCAAACAGCTGCAGAATGACCTTGGACTGACGTACATCTTCATTACCCACGACTTGTCTGTCATTTATTATTTCGCTGACGATATCGCGGTCATGTATCTGGGCCAGCTTGTGGAAAAGGCTCCTGCTGAGGAGCTGTTTGCTCATCCGATGCATCCCTACACACAGGCATTGCTGTCCGCCATTCCAGTCCCTGATCTGCGTGAAAAGCGGGAACGCATCTTGTTGAAGAGTGAGATTACCTCTCCTGTCAATCTGCCCGATGAATGCCGCTTTGCTAAACGCTGCAATTATGCCTGTGACCAGTGCCGCAAGTCCGATCCCAAGCTGGTCGAAGTTTCTCCCAATCACTTTGTGGCTTGCCACACTCCTCTGCGCTAAGAGAGAAAGGATCAGTCGAAAATGAAAGCAACAGAGATCCGAAACGTCACATGTATTGGTGGTGGAACTATCGGTGCCAGCTGGGCAGTGTGTTTTGCCATGAATGGACTGAATGTCACCTTGTATGATATCAGTGATGCGGCATTGGAGGCAGCTCAAAGAATCGTGATCAGAAGCGCACAGACACTAAGGGAAAACGAGGTATTTGATCAGTCTGGGTATGAGAGCTTATTGAACCGGGTGACTTACACCACGGATATCAAGTATGCATTAGAGAACGCAGACTATATTCAGGAGTCCACTCCTGAAAATGTGGCTGTGAAGCATGTAACGGTAGAGTCTATTGAGACATACGCACCTGTAACGGCTATTTGCGGCAGTTCTACTTCCCGAATGAAGATTAGCGATATCTGCGTGAATGCGGTACATAAAGAACGGTATATCGTGACGCACCCCTATAATCCCCCTCATCTGGTTCCGCTGGTAGAGGTGGCAAAAGGCCCTGATACTTCTGAAGAAACAGAACAGGTTGTATACGAGTTCTTTAAGTTGTTGAAGAAGGAACCCATCCTGCTGAAAAAGGAAAGCTTAGGGTTTGTGGGCAACCGGATTCAGGCAGTTGTGGACCGTGAGGTTTCCGATTTGGTAGGTAGAGGCGTTGTTTCTTTGGAAGACGCCAATAAGGCTATTAGTTTTGGCCCCGGTTTCCGTTATGCCGTAATGGGTCCTACGCTGGTCTATGATTTGGGAAGTGCCACAGGTCTGCGAGGGCTGGCTTCCAATATGTCCGGTAGCGGTATCAATCTGTTGGATGATGTGGCGAAATGGACTGTGGTTCCCTACGTTCAAGATGATGCCTACTATGATCAGATCGATGTCATGAGAAGCCATCTGCCGGATGGTGCAGGTGAATCTCGTGAGACTGCAGCTGCCTGGCGTGACAATATGCTCATAGCGCAGTTGAAACTGCATAAGAAAATTTAATTGGCAGCGTTAAAGCAGCCATCAACAATTCGGAAGGAAACAGATCATGAAGAAAGTAATTATTTCGGCGGCCCTGACCGGTACACAAGGTTCCAAGGCGCTTTCTCCGTATGTCCCGGTATCGGCAGAAGAGATTGCTGCTGATGCCGTAGCCTGTGCCAAGGCCGGCGCGTCTGTGATCCACATTCATGTTCACAATGAGCAGGGGAAGCCTACTATGGAGACCCGCTACTTTGTAGAGGCATTTGAGGCAACAAAAGAAGCCGCCAAGAAGGCTGGGGTTAATCCCATCATCAATTTGACGACCTCCGGTGGTTCCAGTGTTACCGAATTGCGTCTGGCCCATTTGAAGCAGTTGCGCCCTGAGATGTGTTCCTATGACTCTGGCTCTTTCAACTGGAGTCTGGGAGGCATATTCCAGAATAGCACGGAGTTTCTGACGGAGTGTGGCCTGTTGACTCAGGAACTTGACATCAAGCCTGAAATTGAGATTTTTGATACAGGCATGCTGGGGAATGCCATTGAGCTGGCCAACCGTGGAGTTCTGAAAACTCCCTGCCATTTTCAGTTTGTATTGGGTGTGCTGGGTGGAATGGATGCCAGTGTGGATAATCTTGAGCATCTGTACCGCAGATTGCCGGAGAACTGCACTTGGAGTGTGACTGGTATTGGCAAGGGACATCTTCCTATGCTCCTAACCGGATTGGCGCTGGGTGCAGATGGCATTCGCGTTGGCCTGGAAGACAATCTCTATCTTGATAAAGGTGTCAAGGCAACCAATGCACAGCTTGTTGAGCGCGCGGTTGCGATTGCACGTTTGGCAAATCGTGAGATTGCTACTGCTGATGAGGCCCGTGAGATGCTGGGTATTACTCGTCATGCAATGGATGAGTACAAAGGTTGATTTGCAGAAGAAACGAAAGAACGCCCGTCCAGCTTGTGAGCTGGACGGGCGTTTGCTACATTAGAACAATTTAGCTTTTGTTTTTGGATGTTGAAGGGGTGTTACTCGTAATCGTAGAAACCGTGTCCAGTTTTGCGGCCCAGCTTATTTTCCTTGACCATCTGACTGTACAAATCGTAGCAATCGGGCTTGATGCCGGTTTCGTCGTAACGACGCTGCATGATATCGAGGGCCAAGTCGATGCCAGTCAAGTCATTCAGGCGGAAGGGACCCATGGGATGGTTCAGTCCAAACTCGCAGGCAATATCGACTTCCTGAGGAGTCAGATATCCGTTTTCTACCAGATACCTGGCTTCGGTAGTGATGGCACGAATAATGCGGTTGGCAGCAAAGCCGTCAATTTCTTTTTTCATCAGAATGGGTTTTTTGCCAGTGTTCACGCAGAAATCATACGCGGCTTGGGCCACCTCAGCGCTGGTGTGAGGGCCCTGGACGACTTCCACAAACTTCATCACCAGGGCGGGGTTGTAGTAATGCATGTTACAGAGTCTGGAGGGGTTTTTAACACTGTCTGCGAAGAGGGAGGAAACCATGAAACTGGAGTTTGTGGCGATGATTGTATCCTCGCGGACAATTTCACTCAGTTCTTTGAAGAAATCACGCTTGATTTCCTCGACTTCTACGATACATTCGATGACACAGTCCACATCCTCGCATGCCTTGGCAAGATCAGGCTCCACATGAAACAGGCTCTTCGCCTGAGCAACTTGCTCTTCGGTGAGGCGGCCCTTGGCGATGCGACCAGCCAGATATTCGTCCGCCCAGGTGACCACATCATCGCATACAGCGGGAATGACATCATATACGGTGGTATCATAACCGTAAATAGCTGCATTCAGGGCGATTTGGCGGCCCATACGTCCTCCGCCGACGACACAGACTTTTTGAATGTTCATAATATAGCTCCTTTAATAAATTTATATATGCAGAGGCAGACGTGGCTTCTACAAAACTTTAGGGTGATGCTTGGCTTTTCTGCAGCAGAGGCTGTTACACCATATCAGTTTTCTTTTCTTTCATTGCATTGACGGTGTGAAATATGCCGCTCGCTGTAGCTAATACGGCATCTTCCTCACCAGGAAGGTACAGATCCGCTGTCATTTGCGTGCTGGTTGCACCTGTGGTTACTGCTCGAACCCGAATCAGGATATCAGATTCCAAAGGAACGGGCCGCGCATAGTTAACTGTCAGAGTAATAGTAGGCGTTGCAACGTGTTTGCGGGCACCGTAAAGACTCCGGCAGGTAATTCCCATTGCGCTGTCCAATAGAGTGGCAACCATGCCGCCATGAACCACTCCGCGGAAGTTGGACATCCAGGGATAAGTGCAGTAGCGGAGACAGACGGTGTGTGTCGGCCCATCGCAATATTCGACGGTAGGAGTGAAAACAAGCCGTGCTTGCTCCGGGGTGGGATTTGCAAGATGTGTAACCAGACTGGTAACAGCTGCATTTAGTTGCTCCGTTGTAATAGGTTTATACATGGTGTGTTCTCCTTGAACGGTTGAAGGTCAAACAGTTGACTACACGATCAACCTCTGGCCTTCTTGATCTCCTGAACCAGAACAGGCAGAATCTCGAACAGGTTGCCCACAACGCCGTAGTCAGCAATGTCGAAGATGGGGGCATCGGGATCCTTGTTGATGGCCACGATGACATCGGAGCCGCTCATACCGGCGACGTGCTGAATGGCACCGGAAATACCGCAGGCGATGTACAGCTTGGGAGCGACAGTCTTGCCGGTCTGGCCCACCTGATGGGCATGAGCGATCCAGCCGGAGTCAACGGCAGCACGGGAAGCACCCACGGTGGCACCCAGTTCCCTGGCCAGAGCGCGGATGACCTCAAAGCCCTCGGGGCCGCCGACGCCGCGGCCGCCGGAAACGATGATCTCGGCGCCTTCCAAGTCGACGTTCTCGCCGCCCATTTCCTTGATAACTTCCAGAACCTGAGTGCGGATCTGGTCGGCGGGAACATGAATGTCCTCACGGATGATCTCGGCATTGTTGCCCTCCACAACGTTCTTCTTGAACACGCCGGGACGGACAGTGCCGATCTGAGGACGATGGTTGGGGCACATGATGGTAGCCATAAGGTTGCCGCCAAAGGCGGGGCGGGTCCATGCCACATTACCGGACTCCTCGTCGATATCCAGAGCGGTGCAGTCAGCGGTCAGGCCAGTGTTCAGACGGCAGCTGACGCGGGGGCCCAGATCGCGGCCGTTGTTAGTGGCGCCGATCATCATGCTGGTGGGGCCATACTTCTCAACCAGAGTGCAGATGGCGATGGTGTAAGCGTCGGTGGAATAGTGAGCATACTCCTCACCCTCCACCACGATGACCTTCTCGGCGCCGCAGGCGGTGGCAGCTTCCACGGCAGGAGTCACGTTATTGCCGATCACGACGGCCACAACGGAACCGCCCTGCTTGCCGGCCAGCATCTTACCGGGGGCCAATAGCTCGAGACCTACGTTCTTGGCGGTGCCGTCATCATTGGTTTCAACAAATACCCAGAGGTCCTTGGTCTTGGTTTCCATAGCGTGATACCTCCCTTTCTTACATAATGCCGGCTTCGGTCAGAGCTGCAAACAGCTTCTGAGCGGAGACCTCGGCGGAATCTTCCTGAATCTTCATGCCGCCCGTCTTCTTCTGGGGAACAAAGGTTTTCTTTACCTTAGTGGGGGAGCCATTCAGACCAGCACGGCTCAGGTCGATGGCAGGCAGATCAGCGGCAGTGATGACGGGGATCTCGGCGCGATTGGCAGCCAACTTGCGCTTGATAGAGGGATAGCGGGGATCCCAGGCAGGCTTGGTAAAGGTGACAACGCAGGGCATCTGAACGCCAATGATCTCAGCACCTTCCTCAGTCTCCTTGCGGATCTTCAGCATGTCGCCGGCCAGCTCGGCCTCCAGACCGTAGGTGACCTGGGGATAGCCCAGATGCTCGGCGATCTCGGGGCCAACCTGAGCGGTGTCGCCGTCGATGGCCTGCTTGCCGCAGAAAATGGCGTCGAACTTGCCTTCCAGTTCCTCGATCTTAGCAATGGACTGGCTGATAATGTAGCTGGTAGCCAGAGTATCGGAACCACCGAAGGGACGGTCAGATACCAGATAGGCCTTATCAGCAGCGATGGACAGGCACTCCTTCAGAGCAGAGTTGGCCTGAGGCAGGCCCATGGACACGACCACGATTTTGGTGTCGGGGTTCTTGTCCTTGATGCGGGCGGCAGCTTCCAGAGCATATCCGTCAAAGGGGTTCACAATGCTGGGAACACCGTCGCGGATCAGAGTATTCTTGACCGGATCAATCTTGATCTCAGTGGTGTCAGGTACCTGTTTGACACAGACGAGAATGTTCATCATAAAGTCCTCCTTTTCAAAGGTCGTATTTTCGGAGAAATGCTAATTAATAATAATGCAAAAACTGTGCCAAGTTGAAATGCGGAGGTTGTCTTATAGTTTTTTGGTGTAATGGGTAGTTAATGCGAATTTTGCCAGTTATTTCAGCAGAAAGATTAGAAACAGGTGTCGCCTTGGGGCGACACCTGTTTCTGCGCGGCGACAATCGGTGTGAAAAAATAATTTGGAATAAAGGGAATAAACCGGAAAAAAGAGATAGACACAGCTCTTTTGAGGTTATCTCAACTTGCTAAAGTAAAAAAACAAAAGAGAAGCCATTGAGAAGACGTTGGCATGAAATTTGCAACAGTAATAAGTGAGGAACACTTGTGTTGTGCTAAAACAATTCATATCTAAGATACAACCCGAAAGGAGAAGTTACATGCGAGAAGTAGTATTTGTTGATGCAGCAAGAACGGAGTTTGGAAAAATGGGAGGCATGCTGAAGCATATGTCTTCCACCGAACTTGCTGCTCACACGATCCGAGGACTTGTAGAGAAGAGCGGCATTATGGAGCGCGGTCAGCTGGACGGTGTGTATATGGGCACTGCGCTGCGTGACGCCCGGACAAACTTGATTGCCCGCTATGCCACCCTGTTGGCCGGCCTCCCTGTGGAGGTAGAGGCTCACTACGTGGAGATGCAGTGTGGCTCTGGCATTACGGCGGTAAACCATGCTGCCAGCCAGATTGCTCTGGGTTATGCGGATGCGCTGATTGTGGGCGGCGCCGAATCTTACAGCACGCTTACTGCCTATTATTCCATGAGTAATGAACCCTATAAGATGATTCCTCCCGCCCCCATCAAGATGCGCCTGGCTCCTACTGATGAGGAGAATATTGATATGATTCATGTCAGTGAGAAAATGGCGGCACAGTGGGGTATCACCCGAGAGCAGTGTGATGAGTTTGCTTATAATAGCCAGATGCGGCTGACTGAGGCCTATAAAAAGGGTATCACTGGCGATGAGATCATTCCCTACATCATTCCTGCTACCAAGAAGAGCCCTGAAATTATCTGTGACAAAGACGAATTTCCCAAGCCTAACACCACTCTGGAAGGTCTTGCGAAGCTGAAGCCTGTCGTTGATGGCGGTGTGACTACCGCTGGTAATGCCTCCGGCCGTAACGACGGTGCTGCATTCCTGCTGATGATGTCTGCAGATAAGGCTAAGGAACTGGGATATACCCCTTACGCCCGATGGGTTGCCGGTGCTGACATCGGTGTGCAACCCAGTCTGATGGGCATCGGTCCCGCTTATTCCAACCTGAAAGCGCTGAAGATGGCTGGGCTGAAGATCAGCGATCTGGATGTGTTCGAGTGTAACGAGGCATTCGCTGCCCAGAACCTGTCCGTTATCAAGGAGATGGAGCATCAGAGCGGTCAGACAATCGACATGAGCAAGTGGAACCCCAATGGCGGCGCTATTGCCATCGGTCACCCCAACGGAGCCTCCGGTGCCCGCATCGGCTGGTTTGCTATGAAGCAGCTGGAACTGACCGGCGGTAAGTACGGCCTGTTTAGCTCCTGCTGTGGTGGTGGTCACGGAACTACTACGGTCATCGAAAATCTGAGACGGTAATGGAGGTTGTTGATATATGAAATCTCGTGAAGTAGTTATTGTTGACGGCGCCAGATCCGCCTTTGGCAGATTGGGCGGCGGCCTGCGCAAACTGGCCGGTACTGACATTGCCGCCTTTGTGGTAGACGGCCTGCTTGAAAAGACCAAAATTCTGGAGCGTGGTACGGTAGACAGCCTGCTGGCTGGCTGTGCCTTGTCTGACGCTCAGACCCGTGCCATGGCCCGCTACATCGTTCTGAAGTCCAAGCTGCCTCTGGAGTGCTCCGGTACTTTTGTGGAGATGCAGTGTGGTTCTGCCATCACCAGTCTGAATCACGCGGCCTGGAAAATTAAGATGGGCATGTCCGATATCGCCGTAGTGGGCGGATTCGAATCCTACAGCACAATGCCCGCTTCCATGTCTACCAGCAATGAACCCTACAAGGGCATTGCGCCGGCCCCCATCAAGCGTAGGATTTCTCCTTTCCCTGAGAAGGACATCGATATGATTTCCGTCAGTGACAAGATGGCCTCCATGTGGGGTATCAGCCGCGAAGAGGCAGACGAGTTTGCCGTACGCAGCCAGGAGCGTCTGGCTAAGGCTTATGCTACCGGCCTGATCGGCCCTGAGATCATTCCCTATGTGATTCCTGCAACCAAGAAGACCCCTGAGATTATTGTGGACAAGGATGAGCAGCCTCGCCCCGAAACTTCCATGGAGGGCCTGGCCAAGCTGAATCCCGTCAAGCCCGGCGGCGTGACCACTGCTGGTAACTCCTCTGGTCGCAATGATGGCGCTGCATTCCTGCTGGTTATGACTGCAGAGAAAGCTGAAGAACTGGGCTACACTCCCTATGCCCGTTGGATTGGCTGCTCTCACCACGGTTGCAGCGAGGATATTATGGGCATCGGCCCTGCTTACTCTAATCTGGAAGCTCTGAAAAATGCCGGCCTGTCGGTGAGCGATCTGGACGTATTCGAGTGTAACGAGGCATTTGCCGCCCAGAACCTTTCTGTTATCAAAGAAATGGAAACTCAGAGCGGCCTGAAGATTGACCAAGAGAAGTGGAATCCCAACGGTGGAGCCATCGCCATTGGCCATCCCAATGGTGCTTCTGGTGCCCGCATCGCTTGGTTTGCCATGAAGCAGCTGGAGAAAACTGGCGGCAAGTATGGCCTGATTTCCTCCTGCTGCGGCGGCGGTCACGGCACCACCGCTGTTCTGGAAAACTTGCGCCGATGAGTACGGAGAAAATAACTGTTAAGGAGTAGAGGAAAATGAAAAACTTAGCTGGTAAGTATGCTATTGTGACCGGTGCCGGTAAGGGCATCGGCGAAGCCATCGCTCGTCGTTTTGTGGAAGAGGAAGCTGCCGGTGTTGCTATTTTGGAATGGGACATTGACCTGGCTGAAAAGACTGCCAAGGCTCTGGATCCCACCGGCAAGAAGGTCATCGCTGTCAAGTGCGATGTCTCCAACTCGGATCAGGTGAAAGAGGCTGTTGACGCAGTGGTCGCCGCATTTGGTCGTGTCGATATTCTGGTCAACAATGCCGGAATTACCCGTGACCGTATTTTCCATAAGATGACTGATGCTGAGTGGCACGCTGTTATTAATGTGAACCTGAACGGTGTGTACAACCTGTGCAAGTTCGTGGTTCCCATGATGCGTGAGCAGCAGAGTGGCAGTATCATTAATATCTCTTCCACCTCTCTGATGGGTAACCCCGGTCAGGCTAACTACGCTGCCACCAAGGCTGCTCTGCAGGGCTTTACTCGCACTTTGGCCAAGGAACTGGGCCCCAAAAATGTCCGCATGAACTGTATTGCTCCTGGTCATATCCGCACCGACATGATGCTGGCGGTTGGTGAGGATAAACTGAATCGAGCTATCAACACCATTATCCCCATGCGCCGTCTGGGAGAGCCTGAGGAAATTGCCAGCGTCGTAGCTTTCTTGGCTGGCGAAGATGCCAGTTGGGTCACTGGACAGACCATTTTTGTGAGTGGTGGAGGCGCAGTTAACTAACTCCGCAAGATGAAGGATGTGATGTGGTCATGGCAAAAAATAAAATCATGAGTGCAGAACAGGCTGTTTCATACATCCAGAATGGTGACAGCATTATGGTCGGTGGCTTTGGTTTGAGAGGGTGTCCGCATGAGTTGGAAAATGTACTTGCGGCAAGCGGAAAAAAGGACTTGACCATCATATCAGTCAGCTGCGACTCGCCTGGTATGGGACTGGGGTTGCTGCTGCGAAACGGGCAGATAAAAAAGATTATTGGATCCTTCTTTAATAGCAACAGGGAAGTTGCGGCAGCCCGTAATGCTGGCAAGCTGGAAGTTGATATGTTGCCCATGGGCAACTTTGCTGAAGCCATTCGCGCCGGAGGCATGGGAATCCCCGCCTTTTACACTCCGGTCGGTGCCGGAACTGAGTTGGGCGGAGCAAGAGAAATTCGTGAGTTCGATGGTCGCCTGCATATGTTGCAGCCGGCGCTGAAGGCACGGATTGCACTGATCCGAGCGAAAAAGGCGGATGCGCTGGGGAACTTGATCTATAGTAAGACTGCCCGAAACTTCAATCCTGATATGGCTGCGGCTGCAGACTATACCATCGCGCTGGTAGATGAGATCGTTGAGCCCGGAGAGTTGGATCCCGATTCCATTATGACTTCCCATATTTATGTGGATGCGCTTGTGCGCGCGGAGGTGGGCAATGCTTGAGCTGAAAAAAGAGGAAATGCATGAGATCATTGCCCAAAATGTGGCTGCGCTGCTGAACGAGCTGTGTGAAGACACCCTGGTAGTCAATTTGGGAGCCGGAATGCCCCTGCTGACCGTAAACTATTTGGATAACGACAATGTTTACATTCATACGGAGAACGGCATGGTAGGCGTTGGACCGCTTGCCTACGGCGATGATGTCCATCCCGATCTGGTGAATGCCGGTCGTCAGCCAGTCAAGGAGACACTGGGGTGTGTATACACGGATACCAGCGAGTCCTTCGGTATGATGCGAGGCGGTCATCTTGATGCGGCGGTGCTTGGTGCATTTGAGGTGGACGAAGAAGCAAACATCGCCAACTGGATCATTCCCGGCGGAACCCTTTTGGGTGTTGGCGGCGCCATGGATCTGGTGTGCGGGGCAAAAACCGTTATTGTGGCTATGACGCATACAAACAATGGGAAAGCCAAGCTGGTAAAGAAATTCACTCTGCCCGTAACGGGTTTCCACGAAGTAGACTTTGTCATCACCGAGATGGGCGTGTTTCATTTTACAGATGACGGACCTATTTTGGAAAAGATCCATCCCGCTGTTACCCTCGAAGAAGTGCGCCAGCGGACTGAGTTAGATTTCCATGTCGCAGAAGAACTGATCGAAATGCTTGTCTAAAACATTAAAAAATAAATTGGAGGTATTCAGAAATGGCTTGCGATTACGATTTTATGCTGACTGAGGAGCAGATTGAACTGCGTGATATGGTGCGCGAGTTCGCTCAGAAGGAGATCAAGCCCCGCTGCCGTGTGGCTGAGCGTGACGCTATTGTTCCCGAAGATCTGGTAGAGAAAGCCATGGGTATGGGCCTGAACCTGATGACCCTTCCCGAGGAGTACGGCGGACTGGGTCTGGATAACCTGACCATCGCCATTCTCCGTGAGGAACTGGCCAAGGGCGATGCGGCTTTTGCTTCCCGCATCATGGGTTTTGGGTTTGCTCCCGTAAAAATTGCCGGCAACGAATGGCAGAAGCAGTACGTTGCCGACATCTTCCTGAACGGCGGCATTATGGCCTTTGGCCTGACTGAGAGCGGCGCCGGTTCCAACGCAGTGGCCATGAGCACCACTGCTCGCAAGGAAGGTGATGAGTACATTATCAACGGCGGCAAGACCTTTATCACCAACGGCGACTGCGCCGACGTGATCACCATTTTTGCCGTCACCGACAAGGATAAGGGCTCCAAGGGCATCACCGCATTCCTGCTGCCCAAGGACACTCCGGGCTTCAGCGTTGGCGAGCACGAGGACAAGATGGGCATCCGCTGTGTCCACACCAACTCCCTATTCTTTGATGATATGCGTCTGCACGAGAAGTACCGTCTTGGCGAAGAAGGCGAAGGCTTTAAGATCGCCATGAAGATTCTGGACGATTCCCGTCCCTGTACCGCCGCCTCCGCCGTGGGCATCGCCCAGGCCGCCATTGAGGAAGCTATTGCCTACTCCAAGACCCGCGTGGTCGGCGGCAAGCCCATCTGTGACCAGCAGGTCATTGCCTTTATGCTGGCCGACATGGAGATCCAGACCCAGGCTGCCCGCCAGCTGGTTTGGGGTGCCTGCCGTTCTGCCGATGCAGGTATCGTGAACAAGAAGCTGATTTCTGCCGCCAAGTGCTTCGCCGGCGATAACGCAGTGAAGGTTGCGACCGATGCAGTTCAGGTTTTCGGCGGCAATGGCTACAGCAGGGAATATCCCGTGGAAAAACTCATGCGTGACGCGAAAATCTATCAGATTTTCGAGGGTACCAACCAGATCCACCGGGGAATCCTTTCCCGCATTTTGCTCCGCTGATTGTGTAGAAGTTGTGTTAACGGGATGGCAGAGAAGTTTTTCTGCCATCCCCCCTTGGTAATTGTAAGGAGTGTTTTGTTTGTACTTGGAACTGATCACACCCTATATTGGCGCCAGTAGCGAGATAGTCGCACAAAAAGTAGAGGCGGGAGCCATTCGCAGGTTTGCTATTGCCTCTTTGGAGACAGATCCAATCTATTACGATGAGGAATATGCCAAGACGACTCCGTATGGCGCTATTATTGCGCCGCCCAATTTTTCGAGGACTTTTTATATGCCTCCTGTGCGTCCGGTGGAAGGGGAGATTCTCCCCATTCGCGGTAGAGTTCATGGGACGCAGGAATTTGTGTTTTTCAAACCTATGAAAGCTGGCGACACCATCTATTTCCGCTCCACGGTAGTGTCTGCCCGCGAAAAACAAGGAAAGTCTGGATGCCTTCTTTTTGTAACGTTTGAGCATGCTGTTCTGGATGAAAATGGTGAGCCGTACAGTTTAGGATATAATACTTCTGTCTATAAAGAATCGCTTCTAAAAAGTACGGATCCTAACCGTTTTACCACATGGTATCCGATGATCCCAAGCGATGACTGGCTGATGAAGTTGCCTTGCGGCGGTGCAAAGTATGCTTCTGTTGGCGACACAATCGGCTCTGTTGAGTTCCCAGAAATCACTAGGACTTGGATTGCACAGTGGGCTGGAGCAACCGGGGACTTTAACCCGATCCATCTGGATGATATGGCCGCGGAGCGTGCTGGAATGGGAGGCTGCATCGCCCACGGGATGCTTACTGCCACCATCGTTACCCGAGTGTTCAGTCGATGGTTGGGGAAAAACGGACGCGTTGCGAAGTCGCATACTAAGTTTTCTAGCCCTGTAAAGCCTGAAGATCATTTGGTTTTGGACGCAATTGTGGTTTCGAGGGCTGAGACTTCAGAGGGAATTGAAGTTGAATGGGAATATACAGTGAAAAATGCTGCAAACTTTACCGTTCTTGCTGGAACGATTGCTGGCGTTTTGGAGGCTAAAGCTTAAATTTGTTTGGGGTGTTTTAATTGGTTGCTATTACACTTGCCATTCAGCTTCTGCTGATGAATCTAATCGGTATATTCATAAGGAAAAAAGGTATTGTCAATAAAGCAGGTACTACCCAAATTACTAACTTGGTCATGCAGATCTGCATTCCGTGCCTGATTTTCTATTCGATTAGTAACGCCACCGAGTTTTCTACAGATGCGTTGGCTAACTGCGCCATTGTCGTGGTGTTGGGCGCCGTAGGGATTGCGTTGGGTTTGATTGTCGGCCAACTGTTTTTCCTCCTGAACCATAAAGACGGGAGAGGCCGCATCCAGAGATATGGCCTTATTTTCACCCACTTCTCTTTTATGGGAATTCCAGTCATTGCGGCACTATTTGGTGATACGGGTACATTTTACTATTCCTTTTTCCTAATTCCAGTACGCATCGCCTATTATGCGCTGTCTGAGCAACTGATGACTCCTTCCGAACTGCAGGGAGAAAAAAAGAGCTTTGGGAAAATCTTGAAAGCCACCTTTTTGACACCACAGATGATCGCGGTAGTGTTGGGATTGATTTTCTGGGTAGGGGGATGGCAGCTTCCTACCGCTATTAATTACTGTGTGAAAAGCCTGAATTCCATTTGCTCCCCGCTGGCCCTGCTATTGTGTGGTATGGTCATCGGAGAGTATGACTTCAAGAAGCTGCTGCAGTTGGAGTATCTGATACTGCCGTTGGTGCGGACCATTGTTATGCCAGCACTGCTCTTTGGCATTTCACGGTTACTGTTATTTGCAGGCGTGGATGAACTTCTCTGCAATATGCTAGTGGTGTATGGAGCTCTGCCCACATCTTCGTTGCTTCCTGTTTACGCTATGAAGTACGACCCTGCTCCTGAAAACCATCTTCGGGCAGCCGGAGTGAGTATGATCTCTGTGTTCGTTTCGGCAATTACTATCCCCATATGGTACATAATTCTATAAAAAATAGTAATTTTGCGAGGGCAGCGTTTAGCCTGCCATTACTATTTGGTAGCAGCGAAATCGAATGATTCGTTGTTTATCTCCTTTTAATCAGTTGCCGGACAGCTTTAGCTTTGGTTGTCCGGCATCTGGTTAGCCTTTGTGCATTTCTTTAGCTTGTCTCAAGTAACGAAATCTGATAGAATTAGTCAACCCAGACAAACAGAATTCAAAGGCGAACAATTATAGAAATGGAGCGCAATATGGAAGAATATGTGCAGGAATCCCGGTTGACTCAAAATGAATTAGAAGAAATCATTCGTAATATTCCGGACAGCGTATCTGTGTTTGACCGTAATGGCGAGTTGGTGATTTGTAGTAATCTTGTGATAGAGAGCCGGGAGCGAAAGTTTGCAATGTTGGAAACTGCGGATGCTCAGGTTCGGGCTCAAATTCAGCAAAATGATGCTGAGATGGAGCATGCGGTCGAATATGTTTTGGACACTGCGGAATCACTAAGTTTTATCCGCTCTGCGCCTTATTACGTTAATCCTTCTCTTTATACGATTCGTCCCATCTTGGATAAGCAGGGAGCAGTTAAGTTTGTCATTGCTAATGGTCGATCTCAGGCTGTTGTCAATAAATTCAGCCGAGAGTACTATAAGTTACAGCAATCCATAGAAAGTGGTCAGGAATCTTTACGGCTGTTAAACCAACTCCATTTGAAAACTGCGGATATTGTGGCAGAAAGCCCCGCTATGCGAAAGATTCTTAAAACAGTTCAGAGGATTGCGCAAACAGATAGCACCATTACCATTGTGGGCGAGAGCGGTACGGGTAAAGAGGTGATTGCGAATGCAATTCACCAAAACAGCGCCAGAAAAGACGGTATCTTTGTGCCGGTCAACTGTTCTGCGATTCCGCCCGAATTGATGGAATCTGAGTTTTTTGGCTATGCTTCTGGTGCGTTTACCGGAGCCAAGGCGGGTGGACGTGTAGGCCTGTTTGAGTTGGCGAATAATGGAACTCTCTTTTTAGATGAGATTGGCGAGCTTCCGCTTAGTCTGCAGTCCAAGTTGCTCCGTGCGCTCGAAAGTGGTGAAATTCGTCCTGTCGGTTCCAGCCAGGCGAAAAAGGTAGATGTGCGTATCATAGCGGCCACAAACCGAAACCTGGAAGAGATGGTCAAGAACAAAGAGTTTAGAGAAGACCTGTTCTACCGTTTGCAGATCATTCCCCTGTATCTTCCGCCTCTGCGTGACCGCAAGGAGGACATTGTGCCGTTAGCCGAACATTACTTACGGATATATAATAAGAAACATCACCGGAGTTGTTATTTGGTGGACAGTGCTAAAGAAGAATTGCTGCGATACAACTGGCCGGGAAATATCCGCGAGCTTCGCAACCTGATGGAACGTATAGTCATCATCTCGGAAGTAGATGCGATTGTTCAGATGCAGATCCTTGCCCAGAAGTCATCAGTATCTACGAGCGACGAGACGAGATCTGTGCTTTTTTCCGAATTTCCTGACAATTTCTATGATGCAGTGGCTCAATTTGAAATGGCCCATATTGATCAAGTGCTTCACACTTGTGGTGGCGATGTGGCTAAAGCTGCGGAGCGAATGGGTGTGCATAGAAGTATGATCTACAAACGATTGAAAAAACAGAAAGAAGATTGAGCTGCGCCGACATAGGCGGTTTGTCTGGCGGACTAATTCCTCCATAACTATGATAGTTAGGGTGGTTTTAGTGCCCGTAAGAATTACATATCTAAATATCTTTCATCTTGAACGGTCTTGCGCTTTGAAGAGAAGTGCAAGACCGTTTTTCTTTCTCTGACGCTGTTTTTCGATATAATTCGACGATTATTGACAAAAACATAGCGGCAAAAAAAGACTCCAATTGGTCGCGTTGCCGTGGACCTCCAATCATTCTGAATTTCAAAATTCAGAATGATTGGAGGAAATATCATGGATGTAAAGCATCCACTAAATTTTGATCCGCAGCCCAAGCGGAGAAAGTCAAAAGATAACCCATATAATATATTTACGGTTGGCAAGAATTCTGATCATCCGCGCTATTTCTTAGCGTTCGATGATCCAGGGAATGCTAAGCAGTGTTTAGAGATACCCCAGATACTCTTTGAAGCATTTAACCAATTCGAGTTGGATGACCTTTCCTATATGAACGAGGCAGATAGGCACTATGAGCAATGCGAGCAGACTGAGGCGACTCTCAATAGAAGAGTGATCCAACAGCCGGATTCTGTTGAACAGATTGTACTCCATTCTGTTGAACGAGAAGAGCTTTACGATGCCATTCAGCAGTTATCTGCAGTGCAGCGGCGGAGGTTGGTTTCTTATTATTTTGGTGAGCTTACATATGGGCAATATATATTAGGAAAACCAGCAAACGGAATTGGTAATAGGGCTATATATCACCCCGCAACCCCTTGAACCACAGGGGTATTGAGCTCGATATATTCAGCCATGCGGCGGAACTCGTCAGCGTATTTGAATTTCACGCTGATGTTGCCGCCCTCGTAAACTTTGATATGGTCAATGAGCTCGGCCAAAATTTCCCGTGTCAGCTTGTCTATGTTCTGATACTTGAGAAACGCAGCCAGGAAAGGACTTTCCGCGTCCACGCCGTTTTCCAGTTGTTCCTGCTCGTCTGTCAGCGCCCGCAGGACATTATTTAGGGCTTCGGCTTGCCGTTCATAGTCCTCGCTCATGTGGCGGTAGTCGTTGCGGGTGATTTCCCCGTCTTTCCAGTCTTGATAAAGGGCTTGCTTATATCGCATGATTTTAGCAAGCTCTTTTTCTTTTGCGGC